>BNJU01002916.1_pt1 | contig 16577 bp, 17 predicted proteins | sample 8539281 | NCBI WGS metagenome assembly BNJU01 (sample SAMD00202456, study PRJDB9452) | human saliva metagenome | isolation source: human saliva | place: Japan
GCACAGAGAAGAGGGTTTCCATTACCTTCCCACCTCGTCAGCACCACTTTCTGTTCTCCTGCAACATCTTATGAGCTGCGGCAATCTTAAAGCCACGCACCTTGACAAGCAAAATAACCTCACACCTGTTCAATGTCCTTCCGTATATTACATGTACATGATTACCCGTCGTCTTAGGATTTAAGCGTGTGGAAACTTCAGTTTCCAGTACTCAACGTGTTGGTATCGGGAGATGGGTATCGTATACCCAGAACTCACTGCACAGCGTGAGCTGATTGGTCGCGTGATGAAGGAAGAGGAAGACCTGGCCCTTCGTAATATTGAAAGGTATCGCGCTCCCCGACGGTGCAATGGACGAGCTGAAGCGTACATGGTCAGACCAACTACGGTAAGGAGGTTTCTTCCGCCTCTTCGATACCCATGGTTTCCCACTCGACCTCACCCGCCGCTGAACTTATCTGCGCAGAGAACGATATACCCGCTGGATGAGAAGCAGTTCAACGAGGAGATGGAACAGCAGAAAGCACGTGCCTGCAATGCCGCTGCTGTAGAGAAATGCGAGACTGGGAAGTACTGCGCAAGCGGGAGCAGGAGCTTGTTGGTTATGACTACACAGAATATGAGCGGTTACATCCTGTTACCGCAAGGTGACCTGGGAAGAAGAACAGTCGGTGAACTTGTACTGACTATACCTCTTTCTATGGTGAGATTGGTATTGTAGCAGGTGACCAAGGCGTACTTGTTAGCGAGGACGAAAACATAATGCCACCGATACCAAGCGTGAGAACAATCAGAGCGTACAGCATTGTTAAGGAATTACCAAAGAACCTTGAGGCTGATTTCATGGCTTGTGTAGACACTGGCAAGCGTGATGCTTCAGCTGCCAAATCCACTGCAACCCACCTTCGACTATGCTTTGGGAAGCAGTTCTTTATGAGCATGCTGAGCAGAAGGGTTCAAGGGCTGCAAGTCCCGACACCTCCGGTTCTTGACGTTTCCTCACTCCAGAAGATTACCATGAAGAACTGGTGAAGCTTGTCAATGAGACATTCAAGACTATCCAATGGACGAGCATCGGATACGCCAATGGAGGAAGCTATGAAGATGGTGGTGCCGTAGCCCTCTTCGGTGAGAAGATATGACAAGGTTCGTGTTGTTCGGCTTCGGTCCAAGCTGTGAGTTCTAGGTGGTAACGCGCTACATCAACAGTAATAGTCGTATCGGCTTTTAAGATTGTCGGCGAGGAGTAGTGTAAAGAAGCTGGGTGTACGCTGCATTGAGGCTATGACAGGTGAAACTTGTGAAAACGCCATCTACGCTCTTGAAGATACTTTGGTGATTTAAAAATCAATGTTCAACAACAAGCAAGGACTCCTAAAGCTGTTCTTTACAAAAGTTTGGTTAAGAGAACGACAGTATTAAAGAAGGAGCTTGAGAGTTTCCGTGTCAAGCTTGTTAGCCGTGCTTGCAAAAGAACATGGTTGAGCATGCTGAGACTGTAAATGGTGCATTATCGTAAAAAGCTAAAGCGCTAATCGACCCCTGCTTCTGCCAAGGACACATCGTCTTCAAGGTACGTGAAGTACGTCAGAGTAGTTTGTTTACCTTTATTTGTATACGAGAATCGTCTCTTATCAATCATGCTCAGTGATGACATGGTGAAGATCCGTGACCTGAACGCTGGTAAGATTATTCGCGAGCTCGCTAAAGCTCCATCAGGGTGGCGGTGGCGGGTCAGCCACCAGTAATAGCTCGAGGCGAGGTGAAGTGAGAATGCGAAGATGGCATCCATTCGGCCGATGGATGAGTGATTGAATTAATTGAGCTCATAAAGCCACTAAATACCAGAGGAGAGCCAAAAGCTCTCCTTCTTTCTTATTTATCTATTCATAACAAATTGTTTCATGAGAAATAATTATTTACACGATAATAAATATCTTCCTGAAAGAAGCAAACCACATTATTCGTGAAAAAGAATTCGAGACAAGATAGACTTGTTGACTAAAACAAATGTACAACTTTACTAATATATATGGTTTCGAGCAATCTATTTGATCATAAGTTTTGCTCACTGTATGCTCGATTTTCAGTTCCTTGACAACTCATAAAGCACTGTGCTGTTAGCTTTTCGACCATAATTCTTGCAGCATCGATCAGGTGCCACCTCATTACCTAATCGGTCACGAACTTGTATTGATAATCGGTTAGCATTCGTTCACGCGAAGGCTGACCAGGAAGAATCCGGTACAACTCGTTGGCAACGTATTGCGAATTGAGAAACTGATCGGCACAAAGAAGTTCTTGCACAATTTCCTGTCAGCAATAAAGGTTGACCAAGAGATAAAACGCACCTTAATAATATGCTTAAAAAGCAAAAGCGAATCAACCTTGGAACTGGCGTTTTCGTCAGCAGACAACCTGTGGAACATTCCAGCAAAGCTGTCTCAAGCGTTGCTGTGCCGCTGGCCAACGAGTGCTACTGTGGCATGACTAGAAGTTCATAAGTCTGTGTCTTTACCATGTTACAGCTTCTATCTTACAAAAACTGCTTATAGTAGCTTTCGAGTGATAGAAAGGAGCTGCGGCAACCACCATCTGATAATCCTCAAAATGCCAGTGATGACCTCCAACATTGAAAGGCAAAGTATCCTTTCCTCTCCTAGCTCGACTACCAGCAAGAAGGGCAATAATTGGCTGAAGCAAGCCGATTGCGCATGACCAGAACTCGTCTTTTGACTCGCATAGACATGACGGAGATTATCAACCTCTCTAACAGTGATGTTTACCAACGTAATGTATTTTTGTGATGTGTTTCTTCTCATAGAAAAGGAACTGGAAAGCGGAAGAGCAGAGAACATTTCTGTCATCGTTTGATGGCTCGATACCGCCACTCCTTCCATGCCCTTATCTTTGGGGAGATATGGTAATGAGACAGGAATATTGGTAACTGTCTACTTTGAAAACTTTGCAATACTGAGATTGAATCCTGGATAGTCGACGAGGGACGACCGCATCAGGCTTCCAACACGTGATGTCTTCCTATACATCTTCGTATTGCTCAGAATGGTGGGCAGATGCAGCATACAGAACGAAACCCATATAGGCAGTTGCGATAATGGCTGCACGTGTGCACTGCCATCGGGTCACCGCGAGAAGCGAAACTCGGCCTCTGGATCGTACTGCATCAACGACTGCGAGGCGTGAGGGTATGTAAGTCGCCAGATGCTTCACTGCAACTATCGATAATACTTCATAACATCAAAAGAATTAAAGAGTTCCCACGATTTCATCTTGTCGAGCACTTCATAATCTGTCCAGTAATCTTTGATGGCGTAACAATTCATATCCATGCCGCCAATGCCCACTGATGCGTATCGGTTGCATCGGGCTCATCGTTGCGATAATGCCCTGTCATCCAATAATAATCAACCGAGGATGCCTACAAGACTCAACCTCTCTTGTCCAACTACCCCAACCCATACGGCAAACCTTCAGTCCTGCAAACTTCATCAACGCAGGAAGATCCGTTTGAGGCAGACACCTTTTGAGCGGACCATCAGCGAGCTTTTCTTGACCAATAAGTCTTACGTAATCACGTAGGTGAAAAGGTCAGCATTAGGATCGTAATCACAACTTGAGCGATTGAAGGATATATTTCATACAACCCTCATACGCTATACCCATTATACCACTGTAATGATTATTCACAGAGAATTATCTCCGTGTTGATACCTCCCAAAGATAAGGTCAGGTTTTCGGTCAACAAGAATCTGGTCTAACGCCAACTTCACACAGTCGACAGGCGTACCTGTACATGACCACACCTCAATCAGAATATTGTGACGCTGCTCAACAATAGATAATCAACCACAGAAAAAGCACGAAAAGCGAACGTCCTGCTTCTGGAGCACTGAACAACAACATCACTGCAAAATCATGAGATGAAACGAGCGTACGGAATACCGTTAGAGTGGTATCCATCATCGTTAGATATAAAAGTATGAGTGGTTTCTTAGAATTCATAAATTTCACTTTGATTTCAGTGCAAAAGTACGAAAAAAGGTTTATAAAGCCCTGCAATCTCATATAAAATATGTATCTTTGTAGCCTAATAAAGTGCATAGGATTAAATAGAAAAATGGGAAAAGATTGTCGCACTTGCCAACCAAAAAGGCGGCGTCGGAAAGACGACTACCAGCATCAACTTGGCGGCTTCTTTAGCAACGCTTGAGAAGTCTGTACTGGTGATTGATGCCGATCCGCAGGCGAATGCCTCCAGCGGTTTTGGGCGTAGAATATCAAAGGGTGGATTGTTCGCTTTACAGATGTATCATTGACCATGCCGACATAAAAGACGCTATCTACACAGCGACATAGAAGGATTGGACATTGTTCCGAGCCATATCGACCTTGTTGGGCTGAAATAGAGATAGTTTAAAAGCTTAATGGTCGTGAGAAGGTTATGAGCAGTTTGCTTGCTCCAATCCGTGACGATTACGATTACATCCTAATAGACTGTAGTCCGTCACTCGGTTTGATTACTGTCAATGCATTGACAGCAGCTGACTCTGTTATCATTCCTGTGCAGTGTGAATACTTTGCATTGGAGGGTATCAGCAAGTTGTTGAACACCATTAAGATTATCAGAGTAAGCTAAATCCGAAGTTGGAGATAGAGGCTCCTGCTGACGATGTACACTGGTCGTCTGCGTCTTGCCCGTCAGATTTTGATGATGTAAAAGCGCCACTTCCAAAGTTGGTTTTCAAGGCTGTTGTCCAGCGTAACGTGAAACTCTCTGAGGTCGAGTCATGGTTTACCAGTTATCCTCTATGATGCTGACTCTACAGGTGCAAAAGAATCATCTTAGCCTTGCAAAAGGAAATCATTGAAAAAGAATAAGAAATAAAAAGGAAGATACGGTGTAAAAGGTGTGCTTTGAGACTCACGGATGTACTGTTTTCTGGTCGTAAAACTAATGTTTCTATCACAGATGAGATTGAGATATGAAAATAAAAGAAACGAAAGCATCATCGACAAAACAACCGCTAACTCCTCTAACTCCTTAACTCCATTAACTCCCAAAACAAAGACTGTGGCTGTACAAAGAAATATAATCGAAACATAAGGGCATGCCCTCGGCCGTGGTCTGGATGCGTGTAATATCTACTGAAGCTGATCGGTACACAAGAGTTCTACCATCAACGAGGTTGCCTTAGACGCGGATTGAAGCAGATCTGACCAACCTCGTCGAAATTCGACCCTGTTGCGTTGGAAGGGATTTGGCGAATAGTATCCGTGAGTTAGGACTCGTTCAGTGATGCCTTACGTCAGGTAGACGAGAACCGTTTCAGATTGATTGCTGGTGAGCGCCGTTGGCGTGCTAGATCAGTTGGCGAGCAAGCTGTTCAGCCTATATCCGTACGATTAAGGATGAGAATGTAATGGGTTGGCGCTGGTTGAGAATATCCAGCGTGAGGGACGAATACGATTGGATGCTTTGACACGAACATCTGCTTGAAAAGAGCGGAATGACTCAGGAGCGTGTAGCTGATTCGATGTCGGTAAAGAGCCGGCTAGCTATTGCTAACTACCTTCGTTTATTGAAGCTTCCTGCATTGGGTACAAATGGGTCTGCAGAAGAAAGAAATAGACATGGGACATATCGTGCATTGCTGTCTTTGGATAGTCCTTCACTGCAATTGAGACTCTATCGTGGATTTTAAAAAGAACGGATATAGCGTTCGCAAGGTTGGCGACTTTGTCAGCAACTCAGCAATGGAGAGATATAGCAGAGCGCAAGAAGAAGATTTTCCGCTCGAACTCGCCTTCCTGAGGTTTAACATCCTCAAACAGCGCCTCTCATCATTTCTTCGATACGAGGTACAGATGAGTTGTAACGCTGATGGAAAGGGTAAAATCAGTATTCCGTTTGCATCAGAAGAGGTTACTTCACATCATGGAGTGATGGATAAGATGAGTAAAGACTTTTCACACGGAAAGATTAAGGTATTGAAGTAGGTATAAGATAAGCAAGTCTTCTGGTTTAGAAGAACTATTCTCAAGCATTGAGGAAAGCCTCAACAAATAGCTGACCACAAAGCAAAGAATAAGTAGCAAACCTTCAAACCAACAGCAAAAAGCAAGATAACAGGTAGTGATGAAGATGAAGAATAGAATCCTCAAAGAGGACTGTTGATAGCGAATGCTCACGAGTGTTACGGTCATGCAGGCACAAGATCGCCCATGACACGTTAAAGGTTATGTATCAGGCGACTCCGCAGTCGTTGAATCACCAGTTCACAGGATAAATATATTGAAGAAGAGCAATCCTCCACGCAGATGATGAGGGTAAACTCACTTCTGTTCTGCGAAAAGGATAGTGTCGCCATGGTGAAGAAACAGGGACGCGACTGGTCTAAAGTGGCGCCTAATCCTAAAGCGTGCTTTGTGGCTTGCACTCGTCATCCCTGGTGCTGGACAGGTCTACAACCGTAAGTACTGGAAACTACCAATCTTCTACGGAGGCTTTGTAGGCTGTATCTATGCCATGACATGGAACAACCAGATGTACCATGATTATGCGCAGGCTTATATGGACATCATGGATAATGACCCAACAACGCAGAGTTATAATAACTTCCTACACCTTGGAGCTACCATCACCTCTGCCAATGAAGAGCGTTATAAGAACATCTTCAAACAGCGCAAGGATCGCTACCGTAGATGGCGTGACCTAAGTATCTTTACATATTGCGGTTTATGCCTTGTCAGTTATTGATGCTTACGTAGACGCTTCCTTATCCGACTTTGACATATCAGATGACCTCTCACTGCATATTGCACCGACGGTCATATCAAATAAGAGTATCGCTACACCAAACAACCCTTTCCGTTCATCGGCAATAGGTATTGGATGTAGTCTGACATTCTAAGCAGCAGCGCACTGTATTTGCGCTAACTAACTCAGAAATAATGAGTAGAAAGAGATATATTGTTTCCTTCCTTATTACAATGGGAGCAACCTGTGGAATCTATGCACAACAGCAAACTGTCGTTGATAATCGTGGAAAAGCTGTTAATGTGATGATTCCTGATGCATCAGAGACGATGGCAGGATATGTTGATGTAGACTATGTAGATGATAAGTTCTATAATAGTGGCATACAAACAGGGTTCGAGAATACACCCTCTACGAATGCAACAGAGCCAGAAAACGGTATGGAAGTCATCGATCGTAAGATGCGCAATCTATCGAATGTGATGACAATGACCTGTAATGAGGAAGTTAAGAAATATATCGATCGCTACACAAAGGCAGGACGCCAATCAACTTCTTATCTCTTAGGACGTGCACGTTATTACAACCCTATCTTTGAAAGAGCACTGCGTTCCTATGGTTTACCATTAGAGCTAAAAAGTATCTTCCTGTGATAGAGTCGGGCTTAAACCCTAATGCTACCTCACGTGTGGGAGCAGCGAGGACTATGGCAATTCATGGCAACAACAGGTAAACAATATGACCTTCAGATTGACAGTTATATTGATGAACGCCGCGACCAGAGAAGTCTTTCCTACGCTGCAGCACGTATGCTGAGCGACCTTTACAAACGATTTGGCGACTGGACATTGGCACTTGCACGCCTATAACTGTGGACCCGGGACGTGTACTAGTGCTATCACAAAGGCTGGTGGTGGTGCCGACTTCTGGGCTGTCTATCAGCATTTACCGAAAGGAGACACGCGGTTATGTTCCCGCTTTCATCGCAGCAAATTATGTGATGAACTACTATGCTGATTACAACATCACACCTCTGTCAACAGGTCTGCCTAACTGCTGCGACACGATTGTCATAGAGAAGGACGTAACACTTGCCAAGATTGCCAACGTATTAGGTATGAATGTGGACGATTTGAAGTACTTAACCCACAGTATCGACGAGGGTTTAATCAAGGCTTTTGCTACCAATGGTGTTGCTAAGCTACGCCTACCTTCTGAAATGATTGAGAAGTTCAAAGGTTACAAAGATCTAATTTACCAAAACGAAACACCAAACGAAGAACCAAGCATGACTATCGCGGCTACTAATACAAGCCAAAGGAACCATGCCATACTAACAAGATTCTTTTTACCTTATTATATATAAAGGGAGGATGCACAATGGACAAGGACAATATTGAAGTTAAGGAGATTGACTATCAGAAGATGGTAGATGATGCCTTTCAGCATCTCATTGATACCTATCTTGCTTCACGTCATCGAAAGAAGGTTGATATCATTACCAAAGGCTTTCAACTTCGCACGACAAGCGCATAAGGGTGTGCGCCGACTCGAGGCGAACCTTATATCATGCACCCTATTGCCGTTGCCCAAATTGCTTGTGAGAGATGGGACTCGGAGCAACAAGTATCTGTGCAGCCCTCTTACATGATGTCGTAGAAGATACCGACTATACAGTGGAAGATATGGAAAATATCTTCGGTCCTAAGATTGCACAAATCGTTGACGGACTAACCAAGATTTCTGGTGGTATCTTTGGCGAACAGGCTTCAGCACAAGCTGAGAATTTCAAGAAGCTTTTGCTTACTATGAGCGACGACATTCGTGTTATTCTTATCAAGATATGCGACCGTCTGCATAACATGCGTACTCTTGCTTCCTCAGCCTGCCAGCAAGCAATATAAGATTGCTGGTGAAACACTCTACATCTATGCACCACTTGCTAAACCGACTGGGACTGAACAAGATTAAGACTGAACTGGAAGACCTTAGTTTTCCACTACGAACATCCTGACGCATACGCCTCTATTGAGAAGAAACTCGCTTCAACACAGGCGCAGCGTGACACCCTCTTTTGAACAGTTCACAGCACCCTATCCGTGCCGAACTTGACAAGATGAGCTTTGAATATGAACTTAAAGCACGTGTAAAGAGTCCTTATTCTATTTGGAATAAGATGCAGAACAAACACGTCACTTTTGAAGAAATATACGATATCCTTGCCGTACGCATCATCTATAAACCGAAGTCACCTGATGAGAAATCAACAACTGTTTCCAAATTTAGTGGCTATCAGTCAGATTTATAAGAGTCATCCTGACCGTCTGCGCGACTGGGTGAACCATCCTAAGGCTAATGGTTATCAGGCATTGCACGTAACTCTCATGTCTTCCACAGGTCGTTGGATAGAGGTACAAATACGTTCTGAGCACATGAACGAATTAGCTGAACAGGGATTTTGCAGCTATTGGAAATATAAGGATGGCGGTGGGATTACTGAGGATGAAGGCGAATTGAACGAGTGGCTCAGTACGATAAAAGAGATTCTCGACGACCCACAGCCAGATGCTATGGACTTCCTCGATGCTATCAAACTCAACCTCTTTGCATCTGAAATCTTCGTCTTTACACCAAAGGGAGAGATTAAAACGATGCCAGCAGGTTGTACGGCACTCGACTTTGCTTTCCAAATCCACACCTTCCTCGGTAGCCATTGTATCGGTGCAAAGGTAAACCATAAGCTTGTCCCATTGAGCCATAAACTCAATAGTGGTGACCAAGTAGAAATCCTGACTTCGATGTCGCAACACGTCAATCCTTCATGGATTAACTTTGTGTCTAGCGAAGGCTAAGGCAAAGATGCAAAGCTATCTTACGACGTGAGAGCCGTGAGTTACAGAAGGCAGGTGAAGAGCAGCTATCGAAGTGGCTAAAGGCACACGACCTTGAGATGACAACTGCTACCTTAGATAAGCTTTGCGAACTACACGACCTTCGTAAGCATGACAGCCTTTTCCTTGCCGTTGGAGACAAGACCGTTATCCTTGGCGACGACTGATTTGAATCGAACTTCGTGGAAAGTCAAAAGTCAGAGAAGACTGATTACCTCACGTGGTTGGCGTCGATACGTTCCTTTCTTGAAGTCGAATGACAAGAAGACAACAGAGTCTGTGAGGCTAAGGACATAGAATGTACTGAAGGCTTAATTGTTGTAACCAAAGAACTCAACAGAAAGAAGCCTATCTTCATCAACGAAGAAAACATACATCGCTATCTCTTCCCACACTGCTGCCATGCTATCCCAGGTGATGATGTCCTCGGATATATTGACAATAAAAACCATATCGAGATTCATAAGCGTGCCTGCCCAGTAGCTGCAAAGTTGAAAAGCAAGCTATGGTGGTAGAATCTTGGATGCCAAATGGGATATGCACCGTCGATTGTTCTTCGATGCAACGATTGAGATTCGTGGTATTGACCGTAGTGGTATGCTGCGACATCTCTGATGTTCTCTCCGACCAGTTGGGCATTAATATCCGTAAGATAACAATCTCCAGCGATAATGGAATCTTTGACGGAACGATTGAGATGCAAGTCCACGACCGCAAGGATGTACAGTTTATCGTTGAAAATATGAAGAATATAAGGATGTACAAGAGGTCTTAGAGATTCTTTAGTATGCTAAAGAACTATCTTACCTCAAGATAAAAGCGTCCTTCCAATCTACCGAGTGACAAAGCCCCCAACAAGACTAAAACGATTACACAGCTTACAAGAATAGTTTTTATTTTTAAGTTGCTATCATTTTTAACATTTCATATAATCCTACTGTAAACTAATCAGTTAGGGACACAACATTGGATGACAGAAATGACAGCAAAATTTATTTTATTTAAAAGAGTACTATATAATCGGCACTCTGAAACAGAGCGTGTGGTGAGCCTCTAATTATTACGAATCTACCAAAAGGGTTAGGAGAATATCAAAGAGCTATGCGATAGGTTATATCACTTGAGAAATTAGAAAATCCTATAAGCTTTATCCGATATATGGGTGATAAAAGCTTACTTCTGCAGAGGAACTTCAACACAACAGATGCAATTTCTTATCAAACGTGCGGAGGCTCCGCACGCATGGTGCGGACAGTAAACACCAATAGTGCGGAGGCTTAACACCACTCTTTTGGGCGGTTTATAACCTTACAAAAATATACTACTCATAAAGTGTTGAGATATCGTTTCTTCTTGAACCTTTTTGAACCACTTCTTCTCACACATTTGAGTAATCCTTATCACTCCATTATCAGAAGGACCATAAATTAAATATCTAATCAATCATACCCTATACTTTCTATTTACTTCCTGACAAAACACCAGAATTGGTATCACTATTATTTATTCGTTTGTTTACATTGTTCTTGTGTTTACCGAAGTCTACGTTGATATATGCTTCAAGCATGAATATTCTGTTCAGGTCATGCGAAAAAAAGCATCCTGTCTGTAAGGAGCCAGCTTCGACCAATTTTTCTACGTACTGACTATACCTGCTACTGAAAAGGATTCAACACCTGAGCTTGTATGCCCCAGTTATCCTTATTATAGCCGACAGATATTGAATGTAGAGTCTCCTCCTTGGTTAAAGTCTCTCCCCATAGTATTTTTATGCCCTTTACTGGCACTGGCCATCAGGAACCAATTCCCTTTCAAAAAGGTAACAGAACCATTTACACCAAAATCAGAATAGGTGTGGGTATAATTATTTCCCTCACTTATGTATCTGTTCAAGTATGTGCTGATATTAACCTGAAGATTTTTCACCGAAACGGAGTCAGCTTCAGATTTAAATTATTCTGCAATCGATGAAAAACCCCTCTGATTTTTCCATTGTACGTATATACTTATTATTCTCGAACAATGTCGTCTCCATCAATGAGCTTGTCATCAAAGCTGTATCTGATAAGATAATCCAAATCCAACCATTTGTACTTCCAGTTGATAGTCAAATCATTAGAAACGAATTTTACTGTCTTAAGATTAGGATTTCCTCGTCTAACTTGATAATTATCTATATTCTGACTCACATCATTCATATCTGATAATGATGGAGAATAACCTGAAATATAGCCAGTGTATCTAACAAGTAAATTCTTGGTCAGATTGTATGACAATTTAAGTGTTGGGCGAAAAAAATAATCTTACTCTGACTTACATCTCCCCTGACTGTTATATGTTCTCATTACACCACTACCCATGGTGTATACCAATTTCCCTACTAGACATAAATTCCACATACCCATAGGTCTCAGCTGTTCGCATGCTTATATTCGCATTGATGGTTCCACCATAATTATTGGAAACGAAGGCCTGATTATGTTTTATGCCAAGTGATAACATGGAATTTTTAATCTTTTGCTCATAAATAGCCTCAGCGATGAGCGAATATTTATCACCTTTTGTCTGTGATGCATATTCCTCAACAGAATTTACTCCTCTCTGAACAAAAATGCCTATTATTCTTAGTTTTTATATAGGTTCCTACCACATCAATAAACAGATTCTTTCCTTTAGCCAATTCTGTCTGGTAATAAATATCTAATGAAGGTATATTTTCCCTCGACTTTTCATGATCGGATATTTTATATTCCTGTCCAGCACTTGTAAGTTCGGATTCTCTGTCTGATATGGAATAAGGCATATCCATATATGACTGTCTATAGTTAATACTGAGTAGATGGTTATTTTTTTATTATAGTCATAACCTAATAGGAAATTCATCCTGTCATACTTTACCTTTGTAGGCAAGCCTGTTTCCACATTGTATAGTGAAGTTGCTGTTCCATTAAAGGTTTCAACATTCTCGCGTATCCATTTCAAATCTCTGCGTTCCCAATTAGACATAAACTTGAAAGACGAACTTCCAAAAATGATAATTAGCGGAAACATTATAATCTCCTGTTCCAATTTTTATTTATGCCATTGGTTAAATCGACTGAGAAATTTCCACCTGAGTTCCTCCGTTTCAGAATAATATTAATGACAGCTCCCACATTTCCATAACGCAATCCCGGATTATCATGGTATTCCACCTTTGCTATATCGTCTGGTCTTAGAGATTTCACCTCAGGAAGCTTTGCCTTTACTCCATTGATTTGTAATTCAACTGTCCCTCCTGTAGTCATCTCTATACTATTGTTAATAGAATTAATCTCAATGCGTGGAAGACTTAAATTCTGTAGTAACAAAAGTCCATTACTGGATGCCTTCCGTTGCAGACTACTAGGAATAAGTATCTGTCTGTCAATTTTCTGAATTTTATTACTGCCAATGACTTTTACCTCACCTAAGACCTTTGGTAATACCATCAGTTTGATCTTTCCCATATCTACATCATCCGATGCATTATTACAGGTAATATATTGGTCTTCATAGCCTATATATGACAGATGAACGATAAAGTTATTCGATTGAATACTTTTTAATATGAAATTCACCCACATCATTGGTTACGCCGCCAGACAAGAATGTCGAATCTGTCGACAGAATTCTGACTGAACATCCAATTACTTCCTTGTCGTTTTCATCAATAATGTTTCCTCTTACACTCACTTGAGAGTATGCCCCTTTGGAAAACATCAGAAATAGGAGCATCATAAAAATATGCTTCATTTTTTTATTATATTTGATAATTTCTTTATTCATCTTTTGTTATTTTATTTTTCACCTACTCGTGTAGCTTTTCAGTTACCGCTCCTTTAATTATTTCAGTTCGGTTTGGATCAGACCTTCTTATAGCTTCTAGCATTGCTTCCCTTTGTACAGTAAGGTCTGTTCTATAATGATACTAATTATAATCTTAACGATGCAAATATACAAATCTATATTGTTTATAACAAGAAAAAAACAAGTTTTTCAAAATAGAACTCATTAATGTTTTGCTATACCTGTAGATATATTTACTATCTACACATTGTTTTATATGAATAAAAATCATTAAAAGATTTCAAGATTACTCTAAATGAGAATGTAATCGAACAGGGCCAAAATTTCCAAAAGCTATATTGACCAAATGGAGTAGTTCGGCTGCATGAGTTATTGGGTCATGGCAAGAACAGGGAGTAGGAGCCAAGATGCAGATAGAGGGCTATGATGGTGAAGTTTCGCGTACATTTCCAATGATTACCTTGGTACGTCGCAAAGACCAGAAACTAAAGAGGCTGGCATAAATGCCGTTTTAAAATATGGTACGGGAGACAAGTGCCGCGCAAACCATAGGAGGCTATTTGGACATTCATAAACAAGTGGAGAAGGTATAGTGAAGTTTGTAGGACAAGGAGATGCCATCCTTTTTCATCTGGCTTTGGCGCTAATGCAGGTCTACTTCGTGCCATACTGGGGGAAAAAAATGACATAGCTTACATTGATTCGTATATTCATACCAGTGCCACAAGTGGTTTAATTGGAACCAATGTAAAGCATATAGGACACTAACGACATTGACTATCTTTGACATGATTCTTGAACGGGAAACAGGGAAAATATCGAGACTCGATTGGTCATCATTGATGGGGTCTATTCTCAAAATGGAGATTTATCAAAACTTCCAGAGTATATTGCAGTCTGCAAGAAACACTATTGTCTTCTTATGATGGATGATGCCCTACAGTATTGGAGTTATGGGAGAAAATAGCAGAGGAACAGCCGAATATCATAATTGCTTAGGACAAGTAGATATTATTACAGGAACTTTTTAGTAAGTCTTTCGGATGTGTCGGTGGTTTTTGTTGCCGCGTCAAAAAAACTGATTCAGTATCTAAGATATTATGCTGACAGTAATGTCTTTTCCGCTGCAATAACTCTACAGGTAGTAGCATCTTCATTAAAGGCTTTGGAACATATACAGACACGTCCTGAAATTCGCAAGAAATTGTGGACTAATGTCAATTATTTGCGTAAATGATTGACAGAGGAAAGCTTTGATATAGGTTGTTCGGTATCAGCAATATTCCCTATTATGGTCAGGGACAATGAAAAGTATATGGAATAGCACGTGAATTACAAAAAGATGTATCTTTGTAAGCGGTATCACATATCCTGCGGTAAGAACCAAGGAAGCACGGCTTAGAGTCAGTGTGTTGGCTTCACACGAAATAGTACAGTTGGAGCAATTGGTGACCGCCCTTGTGGAAATTAGAAAATCAACTCCTTTTTAGATGGCAGAAGAAGAAAATAAACCCAAAAGATACAGAAGGACAAACGTCGATATACAGGCAGACATTATCAAAGGCAGCAGAAAAGTCTGATCGAGAAAAAGGCTTTGCATCAATGTTGGTGACAGAACTCATTAAAAAAAGCCAGAATAGAGCCGCTTGTTTTTCTATAACAGATATGATAATCTTAGCGAATTTTATGATGAATTCGTTAAAAGGTATGACTATTGGTTTAAGGATGTCCTCACTGGTATTCAATTTCCTACAGATTCAGAATTGGGCTATATCAGTATTTTCAAGGATGTACAGAAAGCACTTCAAGATAAATCGGTGATGTTGGAACTGTTACGCTGGGAGATTGCTGAAGGAAATGAGACCACAGTCCGTACGGCCATGCTAAGAAAATGCACACTTTACCTCTTGTCAATATCTATGAAGAGAAATTCAAGGACACTGGTATTGATATATCTGCCATATCATCCCTGATAATCGGTGGCATTTATTACCTTAACCTTCACGAGAGCGTTCCAAATTCTCAGACATTGACTTGAATACGGAACAAGGACAGAAACGTATAGATAGAGCCATAGAAAATTTGGGGCATATGATATTCCATTATCAAAATTAAATGATTACAAACGAACTGTTTCTGAAAAGCTGAAGGAAAAAGGCATCAGTGATGTAATTATAAAAAGAATGCTTAGTTAGGTGAATACCTTTTCAATAATATTTCCCAATTATCATTTGGTAGTTGGGATTTTTATTTTACCATCTAAAGCTTCCCACCCTAATAAATAGATAGAAAAATAACAGTTTGTCGAATTTTTCTTTGTAAATTAGTAATCGCTAAACAACTGATTTTAAAGACAAGACAACAAAACTATTATGGATACAAAATTAGACAATTTAAGCGAGATGTCACAGTTTTTGAGTGTTAAAACTCGAATGAGTGATGATTTATTTCATCTTTTTTTGGCAAGTTTGGCATCGGTCACCTGTTATCTCGGCTGTCATTGGAGAAACAGGACGGAGTTTCAGCTTCGGAATTGATTCTTTCTCTTTGCTGGAAGCGAGTTCTTACCTGTATCGAGCGCATTCTTCGCATTTTAGAAGAAGTGCTTGGGATGACGCTTTCAACACCTTATGGCTACAATCAGGGCAACGACAAAGAGATGAGCAAAAATCCTTGTAATGGCTGAAGCATTGGAAAAGTGGAATGAAGTAAGGGGAAAACTTTAGTTACTATAGTATAGTTTCCTACCGCATTGAGGGTTAAATGGTCTCTGCATGCTCTAACACAGAATGTCGATTACAAAGCATTTCCCAGTGAAAACCATTTTGCTGTCACTACTGTCACCCTAAGTCATCATTTAACTTATTATGTAACAGTAGGATTACATGAAATGTTAAATGTGACAGCAAAACGAATTTAAAATTATTCGTGGAATAGTGTGTATAAATTCCACACGACCTAACACTTTAGACGATAAACTAACGACTATATTATATACGAAAAGACGAAAAACAGTAAAATTCAACAAAAAGGTTGTAACACTACAACCTTTTCTCAAACATTTTCATAATTTATATCCT
>BNJU01003707.1_pt1 | contig 16548 bp, 17 predicted proteins | sample 8539281 | NCBI WGS metagenome assembly BNJU01 (sample SAMD00202456, study PRJDB9452) | human saliva metagenome | isolation source: human saliva | place: Japan
GAAGACATTATTTCCCTGAAGGGCTGAAATGGACAATCTCTTTAAAAGTCCATTTGATTACGAAAATCATCGATTTGAGCCAAAAGAGTTGGTCTGGGTGAACCTTGTCCAATCTTGTTGACCACTAGAATCACTAGGAACCTTAGCAGCTTTAGAGACGCTCGATAATCATATCGTCACCCCTTCCCACGTGGTTCATCAGCTGGAACCATAAAGAGAACAGTATCGACTTCACGAAGAGTGCTGTCAGGCTGACTCTACCACTGAAAGTCTCCAAGAGCTGTCTTAGGTTTGTGAATCCTGGGCGTATCGATAAAGACGATTTGTTCCTTATCCGTAGTGTATAAATACCCATGATCTTGTTGCGCGTTGTTTGCGCCTTTATCACTCATGATGGCAATTTTTGCCCCATGACATGATTCAAAAAGTTGACTTTCCCAACGTTAGACGTCCTAAAATAGCTACAAAAGCCTGATTTAAATGTCATAGTTACCTCATAATGTTTAAAAATAGCAATCCCAAATCCTAGGGATGAAAATAATAAGTCCAGTCACTGCAGCAAATAAAGACACAACAAGAACTGCACCTGCAGCCATGTCTTTAACCTTCTTTGCAAAGCATATCGAAGTGATAATGGCTAGCCAAATCCACTACATTTTTCCAATAGCAGAATTTCAAAATCTCAAAAGCAATTACTAGGAAAAATAGCTTAATAGGAGAAAGAGCCATTCAATTCTGAAACTTGAAAAACAATGCTGCAAAGTAGAACTAAAGAGAAGTCACTGCATGCTTTCTCATATTACGCTCTTCTTTTTATGGCAGTAAAAATACCTGTCAGGCAAAATCTAAACTTGAGAGCAAGTCGCGATTCTTCCATTTTCGTTTATTGTCTTGTGAGTCCATAGGCTGTTAAAAATTTCTTCTTGTAAACCGAACATCTCCGCTTCTTCTTCCGGAGTGTGTGATCATAACCATTTATGTATCCATGCACAGCTAAAAGCCCATTTCACGTTCAGAAACTGTGACCGTACTCTCCAGCCTGCTCATGCGCTTTGTCAATTGAAATGAATAACTCGCCGATATAAGAATCAAATTCTGACATCATTTCTGCTAAAGTCAGGGATCTTCTGCCAAATCTTCCTCATCAAGCAATTTCTAATTCAGGCTTGTATTCAAGAGCTAATAACGTCTGTTGGACGAGTCAGTATCACGAAACTCTAGATTGAGTTCATGACTGCGTTCATTGGTCACAAAAGTGACTGTCATCTCCTGTCTTCTTTTTCCAATTGGCAAGCAAATTCCAAAATTTCTTGTGTTTGCTTTAAAATTTCTTCAGAAACCTGACCAGTTTCATCTACCATTTCAATATGCATGTTCTTCTCGATTCTCTTTACTTGGCTTTATTATACCATATTTCTATGATTTTATTCTACCTTTTTGATATAATACTATGGAATACATTCATGAGGAGAGAACCATGTCATTTGATGGATTTTTTACACCACATGGTTGAGGGATTGCGAACTGAACTACTAAACGGTCGCATTCAAAAAAGATTAATCAACCCTTTTGACCAAGAATTGGTCTTCAAATCATGTAATCGCTCAAAGTCATCGTCTGCTCCTTTCTGCTCACAGTGTTTTTGGACGCATCCAGTTGACAGAAACGACCTTTGAAAACCCTAGTCAACCTTCTACCTTTATCATGGTTTTGAGGAAAATATTTACAGGGTGCTGTTATCGAGTCTATCGAGCAGATTGAAAAACGATCGAGATCGTTGAAATCACCGTTTCTAACAAGAATGAAATTGGTGACAATATTCAGGCTACTCTTATTATTGAGATTATGGGAAAAACATAGTAATAGTTCTCCTTGTCGATAAGAGTAATCACAAGATTCTTGAAGTTATTAAACATATCGGCTCTCTCTCAAAAATAGTTACCGTACTCTCCTACCTGGAGCTACTATATTGCTCCTCCGAGCTGAGATGCTCTAAACCCTTGACCATCAGGGATGAAAAACTCTTTGAAATCCTACAAACACAGGAATTGACAGCTAAAAATCTTCAAGGCCTCTTTCAAGGCATAGGTCGTGATACGGCGAGTGAATAGAAAAATTTATTAGTTAATGAAAAACTTTCTAAATTTCGTAACTTTTTTAAACAAAGAAACCAACCCATAGCTTAACTGATAAGTCTTTTTCTTGTGTCCCTTTTTCTATACCATTGATGATCATTTTTCAAGCCTTTCTCAACTCTGATGTTTTTACAAAAGATAAGGCAGAGCGCGATCGCGTCAAACAACAGGCTAGCGAACTCATTCGTCGTGTCGAAAACGAACTACAAAAGAATCGCTAAAAGCTTAAGAAACAAGAAAAAGAATTGCTGGCTACCGAAAATGCGGAAGAATTCAGACAAAAAGGAGAGTTACTAACGACTTTCCTTCATCAAGTTCCAAATGACCAAGACCAGAGTCGTCTTAGATAACTACTATACCAATCAGCCCATTACTATCGCCCTTGATAAAGCTTTAACGCCTAACCAAAATGCTCAAAAATACTTTAAACGTTATCAAAAATTAAAAGAAGCTGTTAAATATCTGACTGAACTGATCGAAGAAACAAAATCAACTATTCTATATCTGGAAAGTGTAGAAACGGTACTCAACCAGGCTGGGTTAGATGAAGATTGCTGAAATTCATGACGAATTAATTCAAACTGGATTTCATCAGAAGACGTCAACGAGAAAAACTCCAGACGTGACCTGAAAAATATTTGCTAGTGATGGCAAACCATTATCCTCGTTGGGTCGAAACAATCTTCAAAACGACGAGTTAACCTTTCAAATGGCTCGTAAAAGAGGAACTTTGGTTCCATGCCAAAAGAATATACCATGAGTCATGTCTATCGTCATGCAAATCTCGAATCCTTCTGACGAGGTCAAGACGGACTGCTGAGAATTACGCCTACTATTCGAAAAGAGTCGCTTATCTAATCTACGTACAAGTAGATATGATTCAAGTAAGCTAAATAAGCCTAACTGGTGGAAACCTGGATTTGTGACTTATACAGGTCAACCTTCCGTGTAACACCCGATTCTGAGAAAATTGAATCCATGAAATTGTAATAAAAGCTTTTTAGTCAAACTCTACTACATTTTTGCTACAAATAGAAATAGGAGGAGACTCTGTGCTTCACATATTAAATCAACATGAACTATCATATTCAGGCTGCACTATCTTCGCTCGGACTTACCTATTTTGTTGTTCCACATCACTTGTTTTGAAGGTGGAGCCACAGGGATTACCTTGATTACCTACTATCTCTTTAATATCCCTATCTCACTGATGAGACATCATCATTAACATCCGCTCTTTATTCTCGCTTGGAAAATTTTTGGACCAAGATCTCTATATTCGAGTCTCCTGGAACCATCTCAGTATCCGTCTGGCTAGCTATCTTTGGAGAAGATTCCTCTCAGTTTAATCTTGAAGGTGATTTAGTTATCGTAGCTTTAGTCTCAGGAGTACTCCTAGGGGTTGGATTAGGATTATTTTCAACGCTGGGTGAACTACAGAGTGGAACTGACATCGTTGCTCAGAATCCTTAATAAATATGCCCAATATTTCAGTCGGAAAAATTACTTTTTGGCTTGGACTTCTTCATTCTTATGCTAATTTTAATTATCTTCCAAGATCTACGTCTAGTAACTTATACTCTTTTATTCGACTTTATAGTGTCTCGAGTTATCGATTTGAGTTGGAGAGGGTGGTTATGCTGGTAAAGGCTCATGATTATCATCAAAAGCCAATGGAACTAGCTGATAAAAATTAATGACGAACTTGGTCGAGTGTAACTTTTATCTCAGGGTCATTAGTTACTACAGTACGATTTAAAGATTGTCTACTGTATTGTGGGCAGGAAATGAAATGGTTAGATGAAAGATAGATTCATTCTGTGAGATCCTATGGCGTTTATCACTATCATTGAAGCCATGAAATCCTAGGGAAAGGATTTTGATTTGATCTAGGTAAACCAGCAATGAAAACAGAAAAGCAACCTAATCATCAGGATTGCTTTTTACTTTCAATATAAAAACAGAAGAGCATGCTCTTCTGTTTTAATAGATATTATTTTTCAGCTGACAATGCCTGCCATTGTGATGTAGTTGTATGGTTTGTTGAAGTGTGGCAAGAAGAATAGATCAGTCAATGCCAATTTATCAATTGTAACATGTTCTTGGATATGCAAAGTGAGAACATGTGGATAGTCATACCGATTGATGAATCGCGAGATACCATTTTGAGCACTAAAAGGTTTCATCGCTGTCTTTATCAAAGACAATCTTGATAACTTCTTCATAGTTGTCATGTTTCATAAATTCTGGTTTTTAAGGTCAGTTAAATCCAGTTTCAGTAGCATTGTAACCAGCAGCTAGCTTTTCAGTGTCAAACCAGTTGGAAACCATGTGGAGACCCATAGAGTTGAGATACCATTTGATCCTCGAACACCGATTCCTTCAAGTTCCTGTCCACAAGCGTTGTAAGCACCAACGATACCAGTACGAACAGCATTTTGAAGCAAGCGCGATGTAGACTGAGTGTCTTTACGAGCGTTGTCATAAACAGTCGCACAGTCACCAACAGCGTATACACCTGGGATTGATGTTTCTGTTTCTTGTCAACAAGGAAGGCACCGTTACGGAAGGTTCGATCTTACCGTCAGCAAGAGCAGTGTTTGGACGGAACCAACTGCAGAACAACCATATCACGTCAAATGTTTCTTTGTCGATACCAAGCGTTCAACTTTACCGTTACCTTCGATAGCTTTAACTAGTTTGACCAAGTGCCAAAACCGGATGTTGTAGTCTTCAGTTTTTAGCCATCATTTTGAGTGAAGTCTCTTTGTCATAGTATCCGTTCAATACTGTGTCAACGATATCAACAAGGACAACTTCTTTTTTCCAAGACGTTCGAAAAGTTTCAGCAAGCTCAACACCGATGTAACTACCACCGACACACAGCGATACGCTCAAGGTGTTTGCTCTTATCCTGCAAGTTTTGTTGATAACTTCTTCATGCGTTTTGGTACAATTTAACGAATTGTATTGCGTTTTCAAAAGTAGATCTTGAATTCACGGTTTTCCTTAACAATTTCAACACCTTCAATTGGAGGCAAAATTGGTGTAGAACCAGTAGCGAAGATCAACTTATCGTATGATTCTTTGTGTTCTTTTTCCTTCAACTTCTGCAGTAACAACTTTTGTTATCGTAGTCGATTGAAAGTACAGGTGAGTTCATGTAAACTTTTCGCACCTTTTAGCTTTCAAGCTTTTTCTTTATCAGAATAGAACAAGCCTTCAGCACCGTCGATTTGCTCACCAATCCAAAAGTGCCATTCCACATCCAGGAATGAGATATTTGAGTTTTGGTCAAATACAACGATTTCAGTTTTTCGTTTCCAAAGTTGTCCAACATAGTGTTGATACATGCAGTTCAGCGTGGTTAGCACCAACTATCAGATTTTACTCATAAGATAAATCCTACCTTTAATTATCCTTAATATTATAACACTTTCTGTTAGCGCTTATGTTTTTGTTTGAAATTACTTAATTTTGACTATAAATAAAAGTTAATCTATTATAATTAAAACTTATTTACTCTAATTTTTAATAATTATTATTTTTGAGCATTTTTCTTGACTTTTTGTTAAAAATAATTTGTGAAAACGCTGACTTTATGATATTCTATTTATATGGAAATAGATTATAAATTTTAAATTTCTTATTAATTCAAGATTTGTAGCTATTTCCTAGTGATTTGAAGGAGTTGATTCTTTGTCTCTCAGTTCATCATCTGAGCGATTAATGGGAACTACGATTACTATTTCCTTAGTACATGAACAAGCGGATAATCTTCTCCGTCAAGCTTTTGATTTGCTCAAGGAACTTGCATTCCGCTTCAATGCTAATGAGTACTGAATCTGAATTAATGAGAATTAACTATCGGCAGGTATTGCCCCAGTTAAAGTCCACCTGATTTGTTTGAACTGATTTCATTAGGTCTAGAACACAGTCTAGCACCTAAAGTCATCTCAATATTAGTATAGGGCCTTTGGTTTCAAACCTGGCGTATTGGTTTTTCCGATGCAAAGCTTGCAAGCCCTGAAGAAATTGCTTTCAGTCTTACCACTAATAGATCTCATTTTATTAAACTCGATTCAGTCAATTCTACAGTTTTCCTAGAGGAATGAAAATTGACTTAGATGGTTTTAGCAAAGGGTACAGTGCGAGATCAGGTTGCAGATTTCTTAAAAGATAACGCGTCACTTCTGCTCTTATCAATCTTTGGAGGACATACTCTCAATTGGGAACAACCAATCAAAAGATGGACGTCCGTGGCAAATCGGCATTCAAGATCAAATCCATACGTGGTAATCACCTGATGATATATCTGTTACTGAAAATCAGTTGTGCTGCAGTATTTATGAACGGCACCTTTGAAAATTAATGGAAGGATTATCATCACATTTTGATAGTGAAACTGGCTGTCCCATCGAAACGGATTTAGCAGAGTTTAACCATAATATCGTGACCGTTCAGTTGACGGGGAGATATGGACCACACGATTGTTTGGCGAACGTGGCGCTTCTGTTATGTGCAAGTCGAAAATATTGAAGTATAGAAGCCATCCTCATTGATGAGATGGACACCTAAGCTTGTTCAGTCTGGTATCCAACAGTGATAATTAATAATGCAAAAAAGAGAAAAGCCCATGGCAAACCTTTGACTATTGGAGCTAATTCAAAACGTTCCACAAACCGTCAACTGCTTCAATATATGCAGAAACACTTTTGCTGATAAGCAGAAATCAGATTGGTGAAATTAAGATCTACCTGTGTTTAACAAACCAGCCGACAAACAAATTCCAGCTGAAGCTATGGAAATCGTAGCTAAAATCGAAGCAGCTCGATGGTGTTATCATTGGTACACCAGAATACGACCACTCAATTCCAGCTGTTCTTTATGAGCGCCTAGCTTGGGATTTCTTGCGGAGTATTCCCACTTTTGAACAAACCAATTATGACTACTGGTGCTTCACATGGCACACTTGGTTCTTCGTGCTCAATTGCAACTCGTCAAATTTTGAATGCACGAGATTCAAAAGCAGCAGTTCTTCCTGATGAATGCTTACTTTCTCACTCTCTTCAAGCATTGATAAGAATGGTGACTTAGTGAACTGATGTCATCAATAATTGGATGCCATCTTTGATGATTTCCGTAGCTTGTCAAGATTACTGAATGCGGCACACAAGATTGCTTCGTAAAGATGCAGAAGAATTTGACTGGGAGTTTGTAAGATAGGAGACAAAATAGAAAGTGAAATTTGTTGGACTTGTTGGATCAAACTACGATCAATCATATAACCTGAAACTCTTGGAGTTATCCGTCCATCAGTTTTAAATTCAAATTTGAGATTAGAGTTCTTGAAATCGACCAAGTTCAATGTTTAACCAAGACGAAAAATGGACGAAAAGTTTCCAATTGCGTTTCTTGTATAACAAGATCACACGTGCTGATGGTGTCATCATCGCCACTCCTGAGCACACACACTATCTCAGCTTCTCTCAAATCTGTACTTGAATGGCTTTCATAGCAGTTCATCCATTTGAAAAACAAACCTGTTATGATTGTGGGAGCATCATACTACGACCAAGGAACTTCACGTGCCCAAGTTCATCTGAAAGATTCTAGATGCACCAGGAGTAAATCGCACACATTACAGGTAATGAATTCCTTCTTGGAAAATGCAAAGAAGCTTTCGATAACGATGGAAACATCACCAACGAAGGAACTGTTAAATTTCTTGAAACTTGCTTAGATAACTTTGTTAAATACGTAGGAGTTGTTTCGAAATTGAAAAACCAAACCAATCGAACCAGAAGACTTGGATTGTGGAAGACCAATTGCCACAACTATTACAGAAGTTGATCCAGATGATCCAGAATGGGTGAGAAAGTTGCAGAGATTACAGGCGCTGTATCTGGTGATACTACGTTAAACTTGACCACGGAATCCTTACAGTTAACCAAATTGGATATGTTCGTGAAAGCTATGCCTTTTGAATTGACATACGCTGACGATAACAATCAATTCCTCTACTATAACAATGCCCATCAAGACCTAATACTATGTTTGCGAAGCGAGTTTCCTTCCCAATCAGGCGGTCGTATGTCTACTATTCATGGTTCACTTCCACCCGCACGTATGAAAAAAACGTTGAGTGGGTTATCGGTACGCTTCGCAATGGCAACCAAGAATACGTGCGTACAATTGTTCCTGGTTCTCCAGCAGGTGTTATCAATACTCACAACTACCAAGCTATGTACTATCCTGATGGATCATATGCTGGTATCAATGAAAGTGTCTTTAACTTTCCAAACCATGACTTGACTGGTACTCGAAAGAAACTGGTCAACGTTTGGTGGGCGGTAGCGGACCATTTTGCTCCTGCTGGTGGTCACGGTAATGCAGATGCTACTTCTGGCGCATCTGATGCCGGTGGACATGGTGATGGTGGCCACGGGCTGCTGATGCTACTTCTGGTGCAAGTAACTAAAAAAATAACAAAAGGAACCAAATGGTTCCTTTTTTCAACTATCAAAACCTCGGTTGGCAGACACTAACCGAGAATTTTTATATGAATTCGGATCATCAATACTACGGCCATGTAAACCTTTTTCTCGCTGCACTGGACGAAGTTTTTCAGAGTCACATCATTTCCTTCCTCATCCACAATTTTGATTCCTTCAATGAGTGACGAACAGAACGACGATAGCCTTCGATATACTCTTCACGAAGCTTGACGTTCTACTTTTTCTTCCTGCAGTCAAACCTTCTGTTTTTCTTTTTGTAAAGCTCGATTAATACGAGCAATTTTTCTGGTGTCATATTAGGACCTCAATTATTTTTAATTTTATTTTGTATTAAGAAGATTGAAAGCAGCCACTGTTTTTGCTTTATTCACAAGTTCAGCTAAGATAGCCAAACGGTTATTCTTGACATCCACATCCTCTGCCACTAACCATAGTATTGTCACAGAAAGCATCAATAACTGGACTAAGAGCAAATAATGTGCTCTAATTTATCAATAGCTGAACCTTTTCAATTCTAAGCTTTCTACAGCTTGAGCTAGTTCTCTTTCTTGTTCATTTTCAAAAAGACTTGCATCGACTTTAATCAAACCTTCTGCTTTTTCAGCCAGAGTTAAAAGGCACGAGATAAGATTCAACTGATGATTTATAATCTTCAGATTTTGCTGCTTCAGTTAAGGCTTCTGCTGCTCAATCATATCAGAAACAACAAAATTTGAACTTGCTAGAACAGCTTCTTTGATATCTTTTGCAGTAGAACCCATCATCTTATCAACACGAGCTTTGATGAAGTTAAGCACTTCTTCTTGGTTATCGTAGTTAAACTATCAAACGATAAAGCATAAAGACTCGCAATCAACTCGTCTGATTGGAATATTCCATCCAAAGTCTTCTAAGATTCGAACAATCCCCTTAGTGTTGCACGTCGTAGAGCATATGGGTCGTTTGAACCCAGATGGAATCAAGCCGACAGAGAAGAAAGATAGAGAGTATCTAATTTGTCAGCTAATGCAAGGATAGCACCGACTTTGATTCAGGAAGCGCTCCATCTGCTGAGTCTGGAAGATGAGTGCTCTCTGATAAACTTTGCGCCACTGCATCATTTTCACTGCAAGAAGAGCATACTTCTCACCCATGATTCCTTGCAATTCATCAAACTCACCAACCATACCTGTCAAGAGGTCAAATTTATAAATGGCTGCAGCACGAGCAAGATCAATAGATTCATCAACTGATAGACCAGCTTTTTCTGCTAGCAGGATAGCAATTTGTCCTAGTACGAATCATGTGTTCACGCAATGAACCAATCTTTTTCATGAAGGTAACGTGTGAAAGTTTAGCAACTAAATCTTCAATCTTGAGTTTTTGGTCTTCACGCAGAAGAATTCTCCATCTTCCAAACGGAACGTCAAGACTTTTCTCATTTCCTCGAACAACATTTTCCAAGTATTCAGCATTTCGTTACGAACTGAAATGAAGTTTTGGTCTTAGGTTTCCATCAAGATCACGGACAACAAAAATAGCGTTGATGAGTTTCCATTGAAGTAACAAAACTTCTTCTGGAACTTCTAAGTATTTAGGATCAAAAATTACCCATAAAAGCAGTTGGATATTCGACCAAGTTTAAGACTTCATTTAAAGTCCCTTCATCAATCTGAACTTTGAACGCCTTCTGCATGCTTCAATAGCTTGATCTGTTCACGAATCATATTTTTCGACGTTCAATACTGTCAGCAATGACATAGACTTTTCGTAAATCCTCTTCGTAACTATCAGCATGACGAATTTCCACTTCATGTCCAAGGAAACGATGTCCACGGCTCACTCTGCCTGAATGAATATCTAAGAAGTCCATATCAAGAGCTTCATCATCCAAAAGGACTATCAAAGTATGGACAGGACAGAATGTATTCAAGTTATTATTTGCCCAATGCATGGTTGCTAGGGAAACCGTTAGCCAAGACTTCTGGAATTCCTATCAATACTGCTCCTCAGCTGGTTTTCCAGCTTCATGTTCAGTTACGCAGACATATTCTTCACCCTATAATTTCACGAGAATTCAATGTCATCTACTGTCAAGCCTTTTCCACGGACAAACCTTGTGCTGCTTTAGAAATTTCCTTCTGCATCAGGCGATTTTTCTTTGAAGACCTTTAAAAATCTTCAGTCAAATCTGTTTGTTGGTCTGCTAAACCAAGTACACGAACAGCCAAACGACGTGAGTTGAGAAAGTTTGAATCCTTCGTATGAAGGCGATTTTCATCAAGAAGGCTGCCATTTTTTCACCTGGTTGTTTTTCGCTTGGGTGTGACAACGTAGGCTGGGCAACTCTTCGAGCCTAGTTCTACTAATAAGTTTTTGTCATGTTTTTCCTTTTACATCTTCTTTTCTGATAGGCACCTTAGGTACTGAGGGACGTCGCTAACTAACTTTTGTGGGTCTGTGGAAATCTTATGTTTTCTTGACATAGATTTCCAACAGTCTCATCAAAGTGGATTTATCAACTGATTTTTGAACCTACGTTTTCAAAAATCTCCATATCAATACGGCAGTGCTTTCTCTTTAGCAGTCTCCGACTTGCCTCTGGGATGCACTATGGGCTCACTTTGTTCGCCCCTTTTCCATTCTTGTAACTCTTTTTATTCTTCCTCTTCTGCTAGGAGTTTTGCGCGATGTGGCTTCATCTAGAAGTGGGTAACGAGTTTTTACGTTCTGCGACGAAGGTTTTTGGCTACGACACGGGCCAAGTTACGGATGCGGGCATGTAGCCGGCACGTTCTGTAACGAAACAGCACCCACGTGCGTCTATAAAGTTAAGAGTGTGTGAACATTTCAAAACGTAGTCATAGGCAGGGTGAACTAGGCCAAATTCCAAAGCACGTCCTGCTTCTTTTTCAAATTTCTCAAAGTTTTCAAGCAACATATCTTGATCTGAAACTTCAAAGCTGTATTTTGAATGCTCAGTATTCTGGTTGAAGGAAGATTTCTCCGTGTTTAACACCTGGAGCCCACTCAATATCATAAACAGAATCTACTTCTTGGATGTAGAAGCTAAACACTCTAAAGCATAAGTGACCTCAGCAGTAACAGGACCAGTTGCCAAGCCACCGACTTGTTGGAAATATGTGAATTGCGTGATCTCCATACCGTTAAGCCAAACTTCCCAACCAAGACCAGCAGAACCAGTTGATGGGTTTTTCCCAGTTATCTTCAACAGAAACGGATATCGTGTTCCAATGGTTGATACCTAATTTTTCCAAAGACTCAAGGTAAAGTTCTTGGATGTTTGAAGGTGACGCTTCATAACCACTGGAATTGGTGATGTTGGTGAAAGACGATTTTGGATTTTTCCCGTAACGACCATCTGCTGGACGACGAGATGGCTCTACATAAGCCGCATTCCATGGCTCGAGACCAATAGCTCGAAGGAGGTGTATGGGCTCATCGTTCCCGCACCTTTTTCATTATCATAAGCCTGCATCAGCACACCCTGATCATTCCAGTATTGTTGCAAAGTAAAGGATAATTTCCTGGAAAGTCAATTTTTAGACATGTTTTACTCCTTTTTATGTAATTTCTTGCGACCTAAGATACAAAAGAACCGTGTCTTCAGCTCCTAAGTCTGATGTGACCTAGGGGGCGTCGAGAGCACGAGTTCCACCCCTAGTATTACTTCATTGTATAGAATTTTTGCTCAGATTAATACTAAAGAAGCGCCGATATCTTACTTTTGTCCTCCCTGGCTCACTATCCAAGTTCACTATAAAACGCCGCAAGACTTTCTTTTCTTGACTAGTATTATGTAGATTAATTTTAAATATAATCAAAAATTTTTCAAAAGTAACGACGGGCTATAGTCCTAGATTTTCTTAGAGTATTCAATGAATTGCTTTAACTTCTGTTATTTCAGTGGTAACGTAATCTTAAATGTACTTCCCTTTCCTAACTGACTTTCAAGAAAAGATACTCCACCTAAACTTTCTAGGATGGATTTAACAATAGCTAATCAAGCCCATTGCCTTACCCTTGGGTATGGGAACGCTCTACTTGATAAAACTGCTCAAAGATATGTGCTGTTCTTTCACATCAATTCCCATACCATGATCGAGTAATGTAAATATTGACGACCTCTTTCTGATTTTTGATGGTGATGCGTAAGCGAGCAGGATTATCTGAATATTTAAAGGCATTGTCAATGATATTGGTCGAACTTGCATGGTTAAATCAGAATCCGTCATACAAATGTAGCAGGAACCGTATCAAATGTGGTGAGTTTTTATCCTTCATTTTCTGAAATCATCAATAATAGCATGTCGGTTTGTTCTTCTATATTAACACTTTTGCTGTTTTAGGATCGAGATGCTGCTCCATTTGCGTCAGAGTCACAATATCATGCAAAGACAGCTGAGCACTAAAGCTTTCCGACTGCAAAATAGTGGTCAATTCCTCTCTGTAGATGCATCCAACTGTTTGTCTGCCAAAAATATCACTGAGACCAACTAAAGAAGCGATGGGCGTTTTTAATTCGTGAGAAAAATTTGCAATAAAATCGGCACGATGCTGGGCAGTCTTTTTAAATCATCCGCCATTTGGTTTATATTTTTGAGCAAAGATTGATCGATTTCATTGTGATACGTGGCTGTATCTTTTTGATAAACCTTTCGGGAAAATCTTGTGGTCATATTTCGCTGAAATCGATTTTCAGAATCATTTTAAAGATGAGATAGGATTGGTCAAATGTGCCGAGCCAAACACATAATACTCCACCAGGAGGATAATCATCGAGACTATAAATAGCCAGCCAAACCGTCAAATCAAGCTGAATTAAAAAGTTGACGTAGACTAACGATGACAAACAGCCTGCAATACTGGTGACAACCAATATCATAAAAATAACAAAACAAAATAGTAGCGTAAGGAAAAATTGGAATTCTTTTTGATCATTCATGTTTGATACTTCGCTGTAACAAGACCTCTTATCGTGACGATATCAAAGTCTGGATTGTCTCCAATTTTGACGAATCCGTTTGATGCAAGCATCAACCAGCCTTTCATCGAAATCCTCTTCCATTCCCAAATATCATCCAACAAGGTCCAATCGTGTATAAAAATCTTCTCTGGATTCGGATAGCAATTTATAAAGCAAATAAAATTCTTTTGGAGGCATCTGTGATTAGATGGGAAGTTCTCAAATCCGTCAGAGTTAAAGCATCATAATCCTGACGGGTATGAGGAAAAGGTCAGAGACTTTTTCCACCTCTAATCTTTGATCAGCGCAATAAGGCTTGGACTCTAATACCAGCTCTTCTAATCTCGGAAGCTTGACCATATAATCATCCACCCCAACATAAGCAGCTTCCTAGTGCTTCTAATTGAGATTTGGCGGTAACCATAAGAATAGGGAGGGTTTGGTTCGTTTCTCTCAAAAGCCTTTTACAATGGTGATAACCATCCACTTTCAGGCATCATGATATCTGAGATTAGTAAAATCAATACGGTACTCTTCCATGATCGACGAGCTTCTTCCCCATTTGTGACCGAATAAACGGTGAATGATTCTTGTTTTTAATTTTGGTTCTAATCATAGTATTGATCAACTCGGTCATCTTCAGCCACTAAAATTGTAAACATCTGCCTCCTTCTCACCTGTTCATTATACCACCTTTGAAGGCAGTTGCACCAATTTCCCGTGTTTTAATTCATAAACCGTATCTACATATTTCAGAGAACAAGAGCGGTCGTGGGTCTCATAATGGCACTTTTTATTTTTGATTTGACTTCGCATTGAATCAATTAGTACAATTTCTTGACCACGTTCAGGATCCAAGCTGGCAGTCGGCTCATCTGCTAAAAATGAGTTGTGGTTTTCCGATAAATGCACGCACAATGCAGCACGTTGTTTTTGTCCACCTGATATTTGATTTGGATGTTGTCCGTGCAGTCTTCAATACCGAGTTCTGCTAATAAGCCTTTGACGTCTGCTTTACGTTTTCGCAGCGTCTTCTTCCCCTTTTAATTTAGCGACCACTTCTAACTGATCCCCGATTTTCATGTACGGGAAGCAATTGATGGTCTTGGAAAATAATAGCTAACTCAATCTTTTCTTTGTCGTTCGCTGTTTTACATTCGTTAAATTTTGACCACCGATAATAATCTCCTGCTATCTGCAGATAAGGTAGCCCTGCGATAGAAAAGCGTTGATTTTCCTGAACCTGAAAAGGACCTAAGATAGCTACTATTCTTGTGGTTCAGCAGTTAAAGCTTTTAAGTCTTTAATCATCGTGCATTTTGATTGCCGTCTACGTATGATTTTTGTATATATGTTGTAATTCAATCACTGACATCTTATTCACCATTTCACCAATCACTTCGATTGGATCCACTTTCTTAATTTTTAATAGAGATAAGGCGCCACAAAGTAATCGAGATAACGAAAAAGCTTGCGAAATCACCGCATTATCTTTCTGCTCTATATAAAATAGCATGCTACCCATTGAGAATGGCGTCAATGCTAAAAGGCAATCCTGGTCCGATACAATTCCGGTACGGAAAGAATTCCGACTTGCGATAATTGAATTTTTGTAATTTGTCCCATAGAATCATCCGATGGCTTTGCTAACACCAAAGTGTTTTAGTTTTTGTGAAAGGCTAAGATGTAGAAGAATACTCTAGATTACAGCTGGGCGATTAGTAATACAGAGTCATTGTTTTTAAAATCATATTCAAATCGCAGTGTATCTGGGATTTTATTAATGATTTGTTGTTTTGTTGAGACCATCAACTGTTCTGATAAGTCGTCGAGCTGTTACCGCTGACATGTGATGATGAGCTCTGTGGTTGCAAGTGTAATTTAGATTTTTCTTTTGGCGCATCTCCCTAGAGTGTTTTTCGAGACGAGTGAAAGCCACTGAGCTATGTCCGTATTTCGCGTCTTTGGCAAAGCCACTCACTAAAGCACTACTTCCGGAATATTATCTTTAATCATATCGCCAACATGGATGCTTTTTGCCTTATAAGATTCATCTAAAATCACTTCGTTTTCGGCTAAAATCAGCTGCAGCGCAACCTCTTCTGTCTTAATCGTTAAATACTTGTACGTATCCATCGCAAAAATGTCGCATCTTGCGAACCTTCACTCGTCCTCTTTCATGAACGATCGACCGTTGAATCACGAGTCCTGTTGGGTTTTTCTGGGTTTAACCCTTCGATTTTCTGTTTGCTCATCCATTGTGAGATTTGAGTGAGAATCACTCATGCTGAATCCTTCGAAGAATAGACTGAACGTCCCAAACGTATCAATTTTGACCATAATAATACGCCTAATCCATTTTGTCAGTCCTGATGGAAAATGACCATGAACATCATCATCACGATCAGAGCCTCAATTAATATAAATGGGTTGATTTGATTTCACTCATGCAATGTCATATTAAATCTCCTTTTTCTTTAATAGAAAAACTATACCAAAAATTATGACCTGAATATGACCTTGAGAGACTTGAAGAGTAGAAATAAAGAAATTTAATCAGAATAGTAGAAAAAGACAAATAATATAATTTTGAGATCTTGTTAAAATCTGCTTTACTCCATTTTTGTCATCTCCTGAATATAACGCAATAGCAATCCTCAAAAATACTACAAATAAAATAATTTTTCATCTTGATTTTTCTCTCACTTTCTTATAAAAATGAAAGGTAAGAGCTATCGCTCTCTTACCCCTTTAGCGATTATCTCTTCACTCGTCTACAAAACTTGGGGCGATTTTTCCTTTTCTATTTTAGGAATCGGTACTAGAGCTACTCTCTTTTGAAATTATATACTCCTTTTTGCCTTGTCAGAACAAAATGAAAACCTTCTCATGGACTGCGTTTAATTATATTTTAAGCACAAATGTAGTC
>BNJU01005322.1_pt1 | contig 16538 bp, 15 predicted proteins | sample 8539281 | NCBI WGS metagenome assembly BNJU01 (sample SAMD00202456, study PRJDB9452) | human saliva metagenome | isolation source: human saliva | place: Japan
GCAACGAAACGAAGAGCATCATCCTCAAGGAACGACAGATGCTTCGTCGTCGCAGTCGCCAAGCGCCTCCTTGTCGATTCTGAATCCGCAACCACCAGATTCTGCTCGAACAACACGCCGCTCGCCTCGCGGGCATTCATACCGGCAACCATCAGCTCCGCTGCCTCAAACGTCCCAGCATTCGTCGCGCCACCCACCGTAATAGTCGAGGAAATACTCCGATCCAACACTCCCCCCCTCACGGTCTCCCCGAATGCACGCGGCGGGATCTCCGCCAAGACAGCCACTATCATCACACAGCGGCGTCCCCACTGCGAATCCAACCGCCCTTGTTTCGACAGCCAGGTGTTTCTTTCTGCCCAGCAGATTCACGCCGAGCTTGAGGAGGAGGGCACTAAGGTTGGTTTGGCTACGGTCTACCGGAATTTGCAGTCTTTGGCTGAGGAGGATTTGGTAGATACGGTCCGTTCCGACGACGGCGAGGCCCTGTATCGTCTGTGCGTTAACGAGGGCCACCATCACCACTTGGTGTGCCGCAGCTGCGGTAAGGCGGTGGAGATTGCCGGCTCCTTGTTTGAAAACTGGGTGAATGACATTGCCTCAGCCAATGGTTTTACCAAGGTAGAGCACGTGGCCGAATTCTTCGGCCTGTGCAATGACTGCTCCCAATAGGGCTTGTGGCGGCGAGGCGCTTGGCCCGCTCAGCCCGCAGGGTGACGATGACCTGCTCCAGGAACTCGTCGTCGGCCAGCAGCTCGTCGATGGCGTACATGCCGTGACGGCGGATCGACGGGAGGACGTCGTCGAACACCCACGCCTCGAACTGCCGGGCGGCGGGCAGCTTGGAGGAGACGAGACGCGCCAGGGCATCCTTTGTGTTGGCGTAGCCGAGGGCGGTCGCTACGTCCTTGCCGCAGAACAGGATCTGCCCGCCTGAGGTGATGGTTCGGATCGTGCCGAACTCGTGGTTGGTGAACGCTTGTAGTCCGGTAGCCATGACCGGCTCCTTTTCTGAGAGCCGGGTAGACAATCGCGGGCGCGGGATGCGCCAGGCTCTCACCTGTCAGGCACGGCAGGCACCGAAACCGGACACGGTGTGAGGAAGGCTCTCGCCCATACGCCCCCGAGCACTGGCAAATCCGGACGGGTCACCGGAGAATCGCTGCGGCAGCCTTGACAACAACCCGCGTCGCTGGAGTGCCGGTATGAACCCGGCTAGGTTGTGGGTAACCGTTCAGCTCGACCTCGACTCGACCCCTGTCGGGAGTGGGCTGGATCTCTAGTGTGGAGACGCCAACTTCGGCACGTGACGTTGACCAGGCGTCCACGTTGACGTACCGTAGAAGACGGTAGATCCCCGGTCAGGCCTCTAGTCCCGCAAGGGACAATGCACAAATGACCGGGGCCTTTCACTTTCTAGGGAGCTCATGGTCAAGCGCTGGCTCAGTTATGACGAACAAGTCAAACTGCTTCAAGAACGCGGTTTGACCGTCACTGACGCCGCATCAGCAGCTGAGTTCCTATCTCGCGTGAACTACTACCGGCTCTCGGGATATTTCCGTTACTGGCAAGTTGACCCAATGGCGGGCAACAATCGCTTCCTCGACGGTTCATCCTTTGAAGTGATTCAGCGGCTCTACGAAGCCGAACAAGACCTGGTTGCAGTCTGTGACGAAGTTCTCCACCCGATCGAGGTTCTACTCCGAACTCGGTTCGCTACTACTACGCACAGCATGTCGGAGCGATCGGAACGTTCGCCCGTGGTGACGGGTTCACGCAATCGCCTGATCCTAATGACGAACGTGTCGAAGAACATGCGCTGTCGAATCTGGATCGCAGCAAGGAGACCTTTGTGTCTCACTACCGTGATGAGATCAAGACGGGCAACGCTTACAGCATCGAAGCCTACGCACGCATGCCCGTCTGGGTAGCGGTTGAGGCATTCTCGTTTGGCAGCCTGTCCAGGCTTATTGAGGCTTCAAGCAAGTCCGGAGTGCTGCACGACATGGCAGCGTCGATGAACGTTTCTCCAGCTACACTGCCAAGCCAAGTCCGATCATTCGTCTACCTACGCAACCGCAACGCCCACTGTGCGAAGCTATGGAACCACGCTGTTCTCGACCGCCCAGGACTCCTCTCCAACATCGCCCGACGAGCCAAACGAGACCACCGTCAGTTCAGCGATCATTCGATCTACAAGATCTTCGTAGCGCTTGACCAAGTCGCCACCAAGACCGGTCTCCAGCAGGATTGGCTCGCCAACCGCGTCGAGCCGATCCTTGCCACGAATGCCCTTCTCGCCGCAGGCATCGCAACCCCAGCCCGCTACGGCGAAATGCAGAAGCAGCTGCTCACCGCCGACCACTAGCTCTACACCGCCCGGTCAGTCCTTGCAGTAATACGAGCATTCGTACCCGGCGGCATCCAACGGGAGGCCATCTGCCCAGTCGGGTGGGCAGGCCATGAGAGCGCAGGCGTCGGCGAAGGTGAAGCTGGAGTCGGCTGGTTCGTCAATAACGATTTCGTCGTGGACGTGCATGACGATCTGTGCCCAGCCTGAGCGACGAGTGTCATGGCGTGGACGAGTAGGTCACGAGCGACTGCTTGGACGATGTTCTCGATGAGCTTTCCGCCGTAGGTTTCCAGCCGCCCCCACTTGCGTCCGGTCGTGACACCGCTGTAGGTGATGGAGGTGCCGCCACGTTGATGGCACTATGAACGCGGCTGTACGCGCCCAGGAGATGGCTTGGCTGACGGAGAGCGCGGGCACAGATGAGGAGCCGGTTTTGCCGGATTCTCACTAATGCGCGTTACTTGAGAGAGGGCATAGATGTTCCCACGCTGGACGCAGTGCTTTTCCTATCGCCGCGCAACTCGCAGGTGGACGTCATTCAGGCGGTGGGACGCGTAATGCGTATGGAGTCAAATGGCAAGGGGCCAGAAAACATCATTGTTGATACTGTTTCACTGGCTAGCGACAAGCGCAGTTCAGATCCACTTGAGGGGTCTAGCACCGAGCCGGGTGGGCAAGATCCGCTGGCTACCGGGGTGCAGGGGCATCTTGCTCTGTTGCCTTCAGATTGGAAGGAAGCCGTCTTTGGCAGGATTGTTAAGTGCGTTCCAGGATTTCGTTAAGGCCCTGCAAACTACTTTGAATCCGGCTGTAGACCGTAACGCTGCGGTGGAGATGCTGGCTTCACACTCGATGTTTGAAAACGAGCGCACCTCTCTGGATGCCTTCTATCAGGCAATGATTGAGCGCATTGAGGCAGTGCACACCTTGGCTGGCAAGCAAGATATCATGCGCACGCTTTATGACCGTTTCTTCTCGCAGGCTTTCCCAAGCATGAGTGAGCGCCTGGGTATCGTCTTCACGCCTGTGGAGATAGTGGACTTTATTATTCGTAGTGCCGACGACGCTATGGGCACTGCTTTTAACCAAGCTTTAGCTTATCCTGGTGTGGCTATTATTGAGCCTTAGACTCCGTATTTGATACGCAACGTAATAAGCAGCTATTGAGTTTGTGCGGGTTTCTAGCCCGGAGACCTCCATTTCCGGGTAGATCCGCTCTGACGCCCGCCAGTGTACCCGAGTGAGCTGGTAGGTCTGTTGGAGGCGCGGGGTGTGCCGGGTTTGGCCCGTGGAGTCCGTTGCGTTGGCGGGTTGTGGCACGGGGATGCGTTGCGGATGTGGAGTGTGTGGCTCCTTCGCATCGAGGTGCCTAAGCCTGCGACTTCTGTTGCTTTACACGAGCTGCCTGAATGATTGCCTGGAGAAAGGGCTCATCCGCCGATCGTGTTTCAGCATCGAGTTGGTCAAAAGGACGAGCAGCTTCATGGTTAGGGTCCGTCTCACTGATCCAAGCCGTCCAAGCGTCGTGGACGTCTTCGCAACGGGTGTTCACCCCTTAGCTCTCATGAGAACCGCATAGGCGCGGAAGAGCACCTCCGAATGTACCGGTATCTCGGTACCGTCGGGAATCTGCTGTCGGATTAGTTCAGCATCACGTTCGATGTAGTTCATCTACGCACCCAAGCATCCCAACACAGCATAGAGTGCCGCATACACGAGTGGGACGTACTTTTCGACGTTTCCCAGCTGCTTGTACTCAACCTTTTTCCGCTGGATGCGGCTAATGGGCTCATCAGAATTCCCGAGTGCGATCCATTCATCGCTGAAGGGACGAAGCGGTAGGTACTCCCTCTCGATCTCGTTGATAACCTCGAACTTTGCTGCGTTGAGTTTCCGGTAATTTCCCAACAGCGCGAACCAGCAGAACGCTAGTACAGCACCCGCTAAACAGGTCGCCCGCAATGCCCAGGGACCAGAGTTGGAAGGAAACAGTCCGGCTACCGCGACTAAGCCCGTGTTGACGGTCAGAAAGAAGGCATTTGCCGTAGCGCGCCGGGAAGAGACCCGATCCGCCATTTCAACCGCCAACTTGTAGATGTCAAGGACTTGGGGGTCAACTGAAGCCGGCTGATCGTTCATCGACTTCCTCCGACCAGGTTCTTGAGGTTATCCCAAGTCCACTTGTAGAGCTTGTCAGAGGGCAGTGCTGTGCTCGGCTTAGTGACATCACCGGTGGAGTAGCCTGCAAGAAGGAAATACGGGATGCCTTCCTCCTGCGCCATCTTGAGTTCCTCTGCAACACCCGTTGCTGTGTGGGTGTAACGGCCACAGAGCACGATCACCAGATCGGAACGACGGATTCTGCTTCGTGCCTCGCTCTTCCAAGTGGGCGATGCTTCCTTAATGGACCAGTCGGCGATAGCGAATGGGCTGTCGCTCAGTTTGGATTGCGCCAGTAGCGCGCCCTTAATTGCGAGATCGTGGTCGTAGTCGAAACTGACGAAAGCGCGGGTAAGCATTGTTGTGCTCCAATCTCTAGATGCATTTGAATTTCATGATGTGCGATGTCTTGGGATGCTCTGTTGTCTCAAGAGACCTCCCAGGACACGGTGAATAGTTCGTTGGTTTCTTCCTTGGGTTCGAGAGCCATGGAGGCTTTGTCGAGGTAGGCGTCGGATTCGTCGCGGAGTTTGTCGCGTTGGCGGCGGTATTCATCCTCAGCATCGTCAGCCTTGCGTCGCCACTGACGCGCCTCCTGCTTCAGCTTCAGCTCTTGGGTAGCGTTCGAGGCCTTGCGAGCCGCCTTGGTGGCGGTGGTTTCTTTGGCGTGGTAGTCGCGGATTTTCGCGTCGAAGGTGGCTTTGAGGTCTAGGCGGGCGGCGTCGATGAGTTCTTCTTGTTGGAGGTAGAAGGTGGCGTTACGTTCTTGAACGTCAACCCCAACGGTTTGGCGCAGCTGCTCGATCGCATCCTCGAATCCTTGGGTGTTGACCTGGGTGGGTTGTGCGGAGACGCAGTTCAGGTCGAGTAGGTCGCGGATTTGTTCTTGGTCCATGGGGGGTGCCGTCAGCGAAGAAGCCTGCCAGGAGTAGGTAGGTTTCTTTGAGGGGCTGGTCTGCGGCTTGCATGGTGAAGGTGACCTGGTGGGCGCTGATCCGCCCGCTGCGGCCACGCAGCCGCTTAGCGATGGCCGTGGCCCTGTCGCTTCCGTGGGTTTGGAAGACTAGGTGTGCTGGTGGGGTGGGGCGTGTCTTAGCGGTGGCGACTACCCATTGGGCTAGGTCGCTGGCGTAGCGGTATTGGTGTGCGCCGGTGCGTGGCTGGGATTTGAAGAAGTAGTTGCCTGTCGGGATACCGGCCGCTGGGGCGCTGGTGAGGGTGAACTGGGTGCCGGTGTCGTTAAAGGACGCGTAGCCGCCTAGTTCGTGACGGGTTAGGGCGATGAGGAGGCGTTCGAAGGCGTTGAGTACGACGCCGGTTTGGGTGTCGTAGGACTTGAGCTTGTCGCGGACTTTGGGGTCGAGGTTGTCGAAGACTTTCTTGCGGGTGCGTTTCATTTCCCGGTCGATTTGGGCACTGTAGCGGGCTTCGAGCTCGTTGAAGGCTTCCTCGATCTGCTCTGCGGTGGTGCAGCGTTCGAGGATCGCGGCAATGTTTTTCTCGAAGTCCAGGCCGTCTTCGATTTGGCCGAGGACTTCGTCAGAGGCCCCGAACACGGAGGTGAAGAGTTTGAACTTTTCGGTCAGCAACTGCAGGATGCGTTCTTCTGCCACGTTGCCTTTGTTGGAAAAGTTCACCACGATCACGTTGTGTTTTTGCCCGAAACGGTGGACGCGGCCGATGCGTTGTTCCACGCGCTGAGGGTTCCATGGCAGGTCGTAGTTGACCAGCATGGAGCAGAACTGCAGGTTGATACCTTCTGCGGCGGCTTCGGTCGCGATCATGAGACGGCCACGCTTGCGGAACTCATCAACCAGGGCTTTGCGCCGGTCAGCGGCCGGGATACCAGTGATCAGGTCACTGCCTTCGTTTTCTTTGAGCCAGGCCTGATAGATCTGGTTCGCATGGGCACTGTTGTTCGTGCCGTTAAACAGAACAATGCCTTCACCCCAGCCAGCCTCCGCAAGGCTGCGGGCGAGGTAGTCCTGGGTGACGGTGGAGTCGGTGAAAATAATGGCTTTTTCCGGCGCGCCGATCTCACGCAGCCGATCAAAACCTTGCTCGAGCGCGTCAACGAGTTTGACGGCTTTCTGGTTGACCGTGATCGAACGCGCCAGATCCGCATAGGAGCGCAGCTCAGCAACCTCAGCCAGCATCGATCCCCGATCCGCGCCAGACAAGGGGGCACAATCAGATGCAGCCTCGGTTTCGTTACTCTCTTGAGCGTCTTCGCGTTCTTCACCAGTCAGGTCAGGGTCGCTGATGAAACCCCCAGCGTCGTTACGCCGCATGCCTGCTTTGGCTTCTGCCTCCAGGCGGGCGGCGATAGAAGCCAGCGTGGAAGCAACCGCGTAAGACGACGAGCCCAGACGCTTACGCACAATCAACGCCGACAGGTGGCGTTGGGATTTGGAAAACGCCCACAAGAACGGCCGCTGCAGGTAGGCGTTGATCTTCTCATACAGTTCAACCTCGGCCCGACTGGGGTTGAACGCGACCGTCAGCGGCATGCGGGTAGTGAAACGAATGTACTTATCCGCATCGCGCCGTAGCGTGCGCTTAGCGATCTGAGCGACCCGCTTAGCCAGATCATCATTACCCACGCCGCCTGGATTCTTGACGTAGCGTTCTTTGAACGTGTCTAGGGAGCGGAAATAATCCGGATCAAACACGGCCACGAGCCCGTAGAGTTCTTCGAGCCGGTTCTGCAGGGGTGTGGCGGTGAGCATGACGGTCTTGGACGAGGCCCGGCAGATACGCGCCACGTTCGCGGCAATCTTGGCCTGCCCGGTCCAGTAGGCGCGCAGCCGGTGGGCCTCATCGCACACCACCAAATCCCAATGCCGCGTCAACGTCAGATGCTGGGAATTAGCGAACTCATAGGAACAAATCAACACCTGCTCAGCAGCATTGGGAGCCAGTAGTTCGTCCAGGTTTCCGCGTTCAAGCAGGCTCGCTGGGAGTGCGAACTTTTCGTCCAGCTCTTGCCGCCACTGCTGGCGCAGCGAGGAGGGCGTGATGATGAGGATGCGGCGTTTGCGTTCAGCCCAGTACTGGCTGATCACGATCCCGGCCTCGATGGTTTTACCCAAACCCACCTCGTCGGCCAGGATCACGCCCGGGGTGAAGGGGGTGCGCAAAGCGAACAGTGCCGCGTCCACCTGGTGGGGTTTGGGTTCGACCTGGGCGTCAAAGAGCAACCCCGCCAGCTTGCCCACGTGATCGCTCGCGTAGGAGCGATCCAGCTCGTAGGCGTAGAACTTGGCCTGGTAATCGCTAAGCACACCATCCTCCATCACGGTTACAGTCCCCAGTTGTCCGGAGCAGCGACCTTGTAGTTCACCCCGATGGCTTCGAAGTGCTTGATCGCCGCGTTAATCTTCGCGTTCTCACCCGGGCGACGCTTCGTCGGATCAAGGCTCGACTTGGTTTCCCGGATCAAATACAGGCGGTCCTGGCCCTCCTCGGTTTTGATGATCGCCCAGTCCGGGTTGTAATCACCCACCGGGGTGGGGATACGGAACTTGTCGGGCAGTTTCATGAACAAGCGGATGTCTTCTCGCCCGTCCAGGTACTCGGCAAACTGACGCTCGACCGCGGAGTCAAAGACGACGTAGTCAAAGTCCGTCTTGTCCGTGTTGGTCACCTTGTAGAGCTGGTCAAGGAAGCGGTCTTTCTCCTCAAGGCCGTCTTCTTGCAACTCGCGCAGCTCGTAGATACTCCCGCCGATCTTCTCGTACTGGATACCCTCAACCACCACGTGAGCGAGCTCTTCTTGAATACAGGTCGACGCCATCTTGATGAAGTCGTTCGGGTTACCCAAAAACTCCCCAAGCCGCCCCGAGTCGGTGAGGATATCGATGATCGTTTTGCGGGTCAGCGAGGTCGCTTCCTGTAGCTGGGCCACGATATCGGGCAGAGGGTAGGAGCCGGTCAGGTTCGCGCCACGAGACCCAAGCGTGCTGCCCTTGGTGCCACCACGAGTCATCGTCATTTTCGTGCGCGTGACCTGGATACGGATCGGCTCGATCCTGGGAGCCGTCTTAATCCGGTCCACGCACGCGTCCACCAGGGCTTGGCGTTCAAAGTTGACCCGGTAGGTGGTGCGCTGGGTGATCTTGTCCCAGAACTCCTCAAACCCGGGGGCCGCGTACAGTTCCTTGTTGAGTTTGCGGGCCACACGCTTGCGCTTGCGCTTGATGATGGTTTCCATCTTGCAGGCGTTAACGATGTTGATGACATCGTCCTCATACTCCACATAGGGCTCGGGCAGGTCGATAGTGAAGCCAAGCTGTTCGGGCACCCAGCTGCCCTGGACTTCGCCTGCTCGTTAATGAAGCCGCGCCGGTGGAGGTGATCCCAGATCTCGGCCGAACGTTTCGCGCCCAGCACGGTTTCTTTCCCATCAATCGTGATCGGCAGGCGCGAGAATTCCTGCTTACGCACAAACCCGATCGCCACGCCCGCCTTCTGGTACTCGTTCTGAAGCGCGGAAGCAAACGCCTGATACGACTCGTTAGCCACCACAGTCAACTGCGCCAGCCCAGTATCGCTAATACGCTCACCAGCCTGGTTCACAGGTAGACGCAGGCCACGACCAATCGTCTGGCGGCGCTCGGTTTCCGAGGCCATGTCACGCAGAGTGCAGATCTGGAACACGTTCGGGTTATCCCAGCCCTCGCGCAAAGCAGAGTGGGAGAAAATGAACCGCACCGGCTCATCCATACTCAGCAGGCGGGCCTTGTCACGCATGATCAACTCATACGCGTCATCATCCGCCTTGGTCTTGCCAGACGAGTCCTTGAACGTCATCACCGCGTTTTTGCCCTTACCAGACTTCATCTGGGCGAAATAGCCACTGCGCGCCTCTAACGCCGTAGCAGACATGATGTCCCTGGCCTCGGGCTGGCGAGCCAGTTCCTCGGTGTAAAGCTCATCGAACCAGGCAGCAAAATCACCGTTCGCGTCCAGGTTGTTGACCCCGTCCCCAAGATACGAGGCGACCTTGTCGATAAAGAACAAGGACAGCACCTTGATACCCCGGGCATGAACCTGGAGTTCTTTACGGATGTGCTCGCGGATGGTCTCGCGGATCATTTCCCTGAACACCGCGTCCTGGTTCGAGCCGATCTCATCCCCAACATGCAGGTATCCGTAGTTGGATAGTTCGATGCGTTCAGGCTCAACACTAATCTCGCTCACCCGCCAGTTACCCTCATAAGCCGGGTTACCGCCAGAGACACGCTCCAGATCATCACCTGCGTAGCGGTCACTTTGCGCTTGGCATACGAGCCGTTCTTCTTACGGCACACCAACTCCAGGGAGGCTTTGAACGGGTCACGAGACACCCCAAGCAGCTTCACATACGGTTTAGCGCTCCCGCCAAGCTCCTGAGCGTCCGAGACCACGATGGTCTTCACCAGGCCGAGCTGGTGGGCGTCGAGCGGGTCAAGCCGGTACACCACGTTACGGGTAACCCGGTGAGTCGCGGAATAGCGCAGCGTGCACAACGGGTCCAGATCAGCTACCGCTGACTGAGCTAGCTTTGATTCCATGTTCTGGGGCTCATCCATGATCACGATTGGACGAGTAGCCCGCAGATAATCCAGAGGTCGTAGTCCAGCAAGCTTGTCCCTGTTCTGGTGCATGATGCGCGTGTTCTTATCCCCACGCAGTGAATCAATCGTCATCACCAGGAACTGCAAACTTGGCGCCGACGCGAAATCACGCACCTCCTCGGCACGCTCGCCCGCGTACACCGAAGCATCCATATTGATCTGCGGATACAAGTGGTGGAAATGCTCCCGCATCAAATCAATCGAGGTCTTCACGCCCTCACGGATCGCCACCGACGGCACCAGAATGATGAATTTGGTAAACCGGTAACGCTTGGCCAGCTCGAACGCGGTACGCAAATACACGTAGGTTTTGCCCGTACCGGTTTCCATCTCCACATCAAACTGCAAACCATCAGCAAGCGCCTGCGCACTCTCCAGACCGTTACGGTCTTGGACCCGCTGCAAGTTCGCCAGGATCGTGTCCTCGTCCAGCACCAGGTTGTTACCTACCGCGCCGACCTCGGCAGCGATATCCAAACTCACCTGACCAGACACTTCGCCTTGGTCAAACAAGGCGGGCTCGGACGGTAATAGCCGGAAGGTGGTCACCAACTGGTCCGCGTCCGCGGGCTGCTCATCGAACAAGTCCGTCACCGCTTCGATAGCGGAAGCCTGATAAGGCTGATGAGGATCAAACTGAAAACGCATCACACTCACCCCCTCTTAGGCCGTCCACAAGTCCACGCCATGGGAACGACATTCCTGAACCAGATTCGTCTTGAGCACGTCATCACCCTGGAAAGCATCCTCAAGCACCACCAGACGACCAGGCTCCAGCGCAACCATGGCGCGCAACTGCTCAAGGGTGGGCTTGACATGCTCGTTCAGGTAAGCGACCACAAGGCCCCCGGCCACGCTGAACGCCTCCAGCCCGGCCACATCCACACACTCAACCTGCTCAGTCAACGAGAAACCAAGCTTAAGCAGAACCTCAGTCAGTAACGCTTCAGGGCGAGCGTCATCATCCGCGGACTCACCCATCCCAGCAAACAACCCGGTGAGTTCCTCCTCGGACAGTGAGGAGTCCGCACGCCACTTCGCAAAATTCGTGTCAACAAGCTTGTAGGCACGGAAGCCCACGTCCAGGCTCTCAGCACGCCCGTCTAACTTGCCAGACTCTTCCTCCAGGATCTTCGCCCCAGCCCTACGGATACGCTCACGCGTAATCTCCGCGATATTCGCATAGCCGGCCTTGCGGGCCTCAGACTTCTCATCGGTCGGCTCGGGCAACTGCACCGAAATACACCGACGATTCCCACCATCTTCGGCATTCAACGCCATCACAGCATGAGCCGTCGTACCCGAACCAGCAAAAAAGTCCAATACTAAAGAATCTTGCCTGGTTCCCTGCCCAACCAATGTCTTCAGCAATTGGAGAGGTTTAGGAAAGTCAAATATCTTTCCGCCTAGAAGATCTCGAACTTCGCGCGAGCCCTGCGTGTTTGTATTCGAAGATTCCTTGGAAAGCCAACTAGAGAACCCAGTCTTATCATTGTGCAAGTCTCGCAGGAATTTTTTCTCGCGAGGACGACCTTCCGGCATGCGAGGGAAAATGATTCTTCCTTCATTGATCAGAAGCTGCATCGTTTCACGGGACTTTGACCAACCTCTTGACGGGTTGGGCGGATAATGAATTCCAGTCTTCGGATCAACAATATCGTAGTGGAGATTTGGGCGCTGACTTGCAGACGCTAAACCAGAAAGATCCACACTTGTCCATGGCCCCCTAGGGTCATTATCTGGATTCGCATACTTTTCCAGATCGATTTCTTGTCCCGTCAATGCTGCTTTATCACTGCGTCCAGCAATCACAACATAGTCATGGTCCTGGGAAAACCGAGTAGCGTTTCGACTATCCGTCGTTTGACGCCTTCGCCAGACAATTTTTCCTAGAACGTTCTGTTCGCCGAAAGTTTCATTGAGGATCAAAAGCAGACGATCAACTTCTCCCTCATCGATACTTACAAAGAGAACCCCATCCTCTCGCAACAAGTTTCTGGCCAGCTTGAGCCGGGGATACATCATGTTGAGCCAGTTGGAGTGGAAACGTCCGTCTGACTCAGTGTTAGTGGAGAGCTTTCCTTCGCCGTCCCGCTGTCCCGTACGCTCAAGGTAAGTGCCAATCGGATCCGCGTAGTCATCCGGGTAAACGAAGTCGTTGCCGGTGTTGTAGGGCGGGTCGATGTAAATCATCTTGATCTGGCCGTAGTAGTGCTTCTGCAAGACTTTGAGCACTTCCAGGTTGTCGCCTTCGATGACGACGTTGCCTGTGGTGTCCCAGTTCAGAGAATTCTCCCGGTCAGGTGCAAGCGTGGCCGTGGTGGGTGTTTGGGCGGCACGGATCGCCTGGGTCTTGCCCGGCCAGAACAGCCCGAAGCGCTCGGTACCGATTGCAGCGTCATCGCCGAGTACAGCCTGGAGCGCGGCGACATCGATCTTGCCGTCAGCAACGACCTCGGGCAGGAGGTCTGCGAGCTTGCGTGCGACGTCGGTGTGAAGGTTCGGTGTCGTGGGCGGAACCTGCGAGATGTCTTCTTCGTTCATTCTTCTGTACTACGGTGCTTGTTGGGATTGGGGTGGCCTGGTCTGGTTTGTGGACCGGGTGTTTTGAGGGTTGTTGGTTGTTATTAGTGGTGTTGTGCCCATTGGCGCGCGTACTGGTTGGGTGAGAGCCAGCCCAGCGCACTGTGGGAGTGGCCTTCATTGTAGCGGCGCGACCAGGCGACGATCAGGGTACGGGCGTGGTCGAGCCCATTGAACATGTTGTCTTCCAAGAGTTCATCACGCATGCGGTTGTGTAAGGACTCCACGAACCCGCCCAGCCAAGGCTGGCCCGGGGGCATGAATGCTTGGAGCGTGTCGTGCTCGCTGGCCCAGCGTCCCACGGCTGCGGCGATGAATTCAGGCCCGTTATCGGCCCGTAGCACCTGGGGTGCACCACGTGCCAAGACAGCCAGGTTACGTATGTCGATCACGTCGACGGCTCCCATACGCCGCTCAACGCGCAAAGCCAGGTGCTGGCGCGTGAACTCATCAATGACGTTACAGACCTTAAAGACACGCCCCTTCCAGTCCGAGTCGAACTGGAAATCAATGGCCCACACCCGCCCAGAAGCACTCGCCCTGACCAGGCGCTGTAGGCGCGGGGCTTGTGGGCTTTGCGCGCTTGCACGCGCAGCCCCTTCGGTGCTCGTGCGAGCGCCGGAACGTATCACGCCCCACGACAATGCCCTCACTCTTGGCCCGCGCCCAGGCACGTTTATAGCCCCACCGTCGATACGTGGCGGCAAAATCGTTCATCCACTAGCGCACAGGCCCATGATCACGCAGCGTTTTCACCCCGCCCGCCGCGCGAGTGCGGCAATACGCTGACCGCGACAGCCCGGCAACGCACCCGGGCTAGATTCACAGGCGTTAGACTACAACTGTCAAGACACAACCCAAAGGAGGGCACATGATCACCGAAGTAGACCTCAGTGGAACACCTTGCTTCGCGCCAGGGGCAGCACTTAAGGACCTTAAGAAGGTAAACTTCATTTTTGGCCCTAACGGCACCGGCAAGACGTCCATAACACGAATACTGAGCGAAGGACTTGACGACGCCAGGATCAAACATAACGAAGGCGACTCCTCAAACAGAGAAATTCTCGTCCTTAACTCTACATACATTGAGGAGGCTTTTCAGGATGCGGAAGATGGCATTTTCTTTCTCGGACCACAGAGCATAGCGAATGAAAATGATATCGAGAACAACAAGAAGAAGAGAGACCAGCTCAGTGAGGAGATCGAGTCTCTAAAATCAGATAAAAGAAGCTCTGAGGATAAGCAGTCAAAGGCCGAAAGCAACCTACTGAGCGCAATCTGGAGCAATAAACAGCTTGTCCCTGATCAGCTTTCATCATGTCTGGCTGGATACAATGCACGTAAAACAAAGCTACGCGATAAGGTCAAAAAAATTCGACAGAACCCTCCACCGGCCGAGGATACACTCCCAACAACACTCGACGAGCTAGCCCAACAAGAAAAAGGTCTCCTTACAACTACCCTCGAAACAGTTCCACAGATAAGCGCCATCCCCAGATACCACAAGGGCTCAAGGCCCTCCCTGACCTACTCCGAACACCGCTGATACCGGCGACAGATTCGCCGTTATCTGAACTCATTTCACAGATGCAGAATTCCGACTGGGTCCGCGATGGGTAAACAAATCATGGACGCCCATCAGGACACACTCGGCGACCGTTGTCCCTTCTGCCAGCAGCGGACACCGCAAGACTTCAGCGAGAATCTCGCTAAGCTCTGGGATCGAACATACGACGACGCAGTCGCTCGACTCGAGTCATGCCTAACAACTCTGGAGCTATCACTTGAGCAGCTATCCGAGTTCAAGAGAGAGATTTGCAAACATCAGCTCAAAGACGTTGCAGAATATTCGAAGAACGCACAGATTGAAGCAATAGAGAGCGCCCTCTCGACATCAATACACACTTCTCAAAAACAAGCTGGACAAACAGTCGCAGAGCTTCGACGCTCCAGAAGAATGGGACATCGACGCCTTTAACAGTGCCCTTCGCCAGCTTGGCGAACAACTGAACACGCTCGTCGACGAGCACAACACAAAGGTGAACGATCAGGACAACCTGCAGAAAGAGTTTCATAAGAAGTTCTGGACTATTTTTTCCCATTACACATGCAGCAAAGGCCTTCGAGGACTACGAGCTCGATTGTCACAGGAGAGACGGGAACGACTACTCAGATCGCCTCACTGGAGGAGCAGATCAGCGAAAAGAAACAGAATCACAAAGAGCTAATCGAGCAAATTAAAGCGGCGGAGCGGAGCCGCATGGACATCCATCCCGCCATTGAACACATTAATCGAGCACTGTCCGGCATTGGAATAACCAGCTTTGAGCTCGGAGCCTCAACGGATGACTTCATCGACGACCAGCAATCTACCGATACTAAACGCGATGCCTACATCCTCCTTCGGAAAGACGAAAATGGAGAGAAGAGACGAACAAATGTGTCAACACTTTCCGACGGGGAACGCAACCTCATATGCTTTCTTTACTTCTTTTATCACTTTGACGAGAGAATCGTCGCAACCAACACTAAGTATACGGTTGTCATTGACGACCCAATCAACGCAATGGATGGCCTTAGTAGCTTCATCACATCTGGATATGTTCGAAATTTAATTCGTTCTATTCTACAACTCAGAAAGACAGCAGAGCACAAATATGTCGACCAACTTATCATTCTCACCCACAGCACGCGCTTTCATATCGAAGCTTCGTATGAGCTCCCAACTGAAGGATCTAAAGCTAAACAATGTAACTTCTACGAAATTAAACGTACACTTACTTCTTCACAAACAACTACTCACGCAAAGTCCACCATCGAAGGCCCAAGTAACCACACCTCTATAGAGAATGAATACAGTCAACTATGGAAGCAAATTCGAAAGTGCCACAGCACACTAAATGATCAGCAACATGATCGAAGCGAGACACTGTTTGTCGGCAATAGTATGAGACGTGTGATCGAAGCATACTTTATCCACCTTGGAAACAAAGATTCAATTTCAGATCTTGGACGCTCTCCTGACCCTGCAACGCGGGCTCTCATGGCATTCTGCAACAACAGCTCACATGATGCTCTAGACATGGATTTGCACACGATATGCAGCATTCCACTTGACCAACTATTCACTGCTTTTGAGGGTATCTTTACCTCAAATCAAGCATCCGATCATTACAAGATGATGATGAGAATCAAAGCATAGAGCATTTTTTCAAGTTCTCAGCGATTGCCGATCGTCAGGGGCCGCCCGTGGGGAAACCACGGACGGCCCCCTTTCACGCATCAGGTGGCGGACCTGCGCCCAATGCCAAGGTTTCCTGGCTCTTCGCATTTGAGGGTGTAGGTGTTGTTGGCGGGGTTGGGTGTGTCGTGGCCGGGTAGGGGTCGAGGTCTTCCGATGATGAGGATTCCTACACCGTCCATCTGAAAGACCTCAACATGTCCAATACTATCTTTGATCGCCCTGATCTGAGCGCGTTCACGCGCCTGGATGGCTTGGGGTTGGAGGTGACGGGTCAGCGCATTGAGCCAGACCATGCAGTGTTGGCGTGCCGTATTGTTGGTGAGGACCGGTGGTGTCAACGCTGCGGGTGCCAGGGCATTTCTCGCGACACGGTGGTCAGGCGCTTGGCTCACGTACCCTACGGGTGGCGCCCCACGATCTTGCATGTGAGTGTGCGCTGCTACCGGTGCCAGGAGTGTGCTCGCGTGTGGCGTCAAGACATGGCCAAGCGGACAGAAAACATTTTTTGCCGCAGGCGCTATGCACGAGACATAGCCACTCAAAGCTTCAAAAAGATCCAGCCCACCCTCCGGACTGCGGG
>BNJU01004595.1_pt1 | contig 16532 bp, 18 predicted proteins | sample 8539281 | NCBI WGS metagenome assembly BNJU01 (sample SAMD00202456, study PRJDB9452) | human saliva metagenome | isolation source: human saliva | place: Japan
GGGTGGTGGCGCCGGTGGTCAGGAGGCCCCGGTGACAGGGCGGTCAGCCCGGTGGAGGCCAGGGCCAGCAGCCCGACGGTGGTCAAGGTCAGCAGTCCAACGGCCAGCAGCCCGGCAACCAGAGCAACCAGCAGTCGAGCCCCCAGTCCGGCACCGCCCAGAGCAGCTGAGCCGAGCCGAGAACTGGGGGGCCGCAGCGCACAACGCTGCGGCCCCCACCCGCTTTTACAACACAAGAGGACCCTGGTTCCGACGGGAGATACTGGGACAGGTAAGTCAGTGAGATCCAGTGATACGCGGATTCGGATCATGCGAGCAGACGACATCCATGCCTTCATCGACATTCTTTGAGCCAGCCCGATTCCTTCCACGCACGAGCGTCAGTCCGAGTCTTGTACTGAAAGGCAAGCAATCCTAAAGGTGCGCTTCCCCCGAATAAGTCTGTTCGTGCATCCATGATCGCATCCCCGGCATGGATAAGTGGTGAACGGCCCTCACGATCGATGACGACGGCACAATGCCCGTCGATATGTCCGTCCAGCGCCACCAGTCTCAGTTGGTCACTGACTCGTCGAGCAGGTCGTGAACGCCACGTTTCCAGCAGATCGACAGGTGCCCACTGAGGGGTATGAGACCACTGAGCAGGGTGAAGTCTGCGCGCCATGTCCCTGCGCAGCGCCGGAATGATGAGATCAACTTGCTTGCGCGACACATAGACGTCTGCCCACGGAAAATCCGAGATACCACCCACATGATCAAGATCATGATGAGTCAGGATGATACTCCGCACATCATGTGGGTCTATGTCAAGTTTCTGCACCTGTCTGATCGCTGTTTCCTCTGGATCGAGTGCGGGGCGAACCCTGCGCAGAAAAGTATCTCCTAAACGACCTCGAGGGTCACGCAGATCTGACATCCCCAGCCCCGCATCGATAAGAGCCCAATATTTCCCTGCTGGCACCAGCAGGCAGCGGCACACCAGCGTGGCCGGAGCGGTCAGACCTCCTCGACCGTTCACAAGAAGTTGGCTCGGCGGGTGGAGTGTGCCACAGTTGAGATGATGAATCGTCATGACAGCCAGACTCCCCTTCAGGTCGACCTCAAGGCAAGCGGATCGGCGATGTGGCCCGCGAGACCGGGATCGCAGCACACGTTCTACGGCACTGGGAGGATGAGGGGATTCTGAAGCCTGTCAGAGACTCCCTCGGGCACCGTCGGTATCGCCTCAAGGACCTCAGTCGCGCCGCGGCGGTGAGACGCGCGCAGGAGGCGGGGTTCACCCTGGAACAAATCAGGCGCTTCATCCGAGCGACCGCGCAGGGAGCGCAAGGCCCCTGCTGAACGATCACAGGTCGGCACTTTCTGAGCAGCGCGATCGGCTGACTCGTGCCATCGGCCTCGTCGATCGCGCCACGCGCACATCTCCCAACTCCCTCCTGCCCATACAGCCTGTGAAGGAAAATCAGTCAGGGACGAGGCCCCGCCCGGGCTTCATCCCTCAACTGCCCGGACCGAAGGCCGCCTCAGCACTCCACGACGTTGACGGCCAGGCCGCCGCGGGAGGTCTCCTTGTACTTGGCGAGCATGTCTCGCCGGTCTGGCGCATCGTCTCGATGACGGTGTCGAGGCTGACGGCGTGCCGGCCCTCGCCCCACAGGGCCATGCGGGCGGCGTTGATGGCCTTGACCGCGGCCACCGCGTTGCGCTCGATGCAGGGGATCTGGACGAGCCCGCCCACGGGGTCGCAGGTGAGCCCCAGGTTGTGCTCCATGGCGATCTCGGCGGCGTTCTCCACCTGGGCGGCGTCCCGCCCAGGGCCTCGGCCAGGCCGGCGGCCGCCATCGAGGAGGCCGATCCGACCTCGCCCTGGCAGCCCACCTCGGCCCCGGCGATCGAGGCGTTGGTCTTGATGAGCCCGCCCACGGCCGTGGCGGCGAGCAGGAAGCGGCGGGCGCCGTCGTCGTCGGCCCCGGGGATGAAGCGCTCGTAGTAGGCCAGGACCGCCGGGACGATGCCGGCCGCGCCGTTGGTGGGGGCGGTGACGACGCGGCGCCCGGCGGCGTTCTCCTCGTTGACCGCGAGCGCGAACAGGTCCACCCAGTCCATGCCGCGCAGCGGGTCGGCCATGGTGAAGGCGGCGGCCGGGCCGGTCGACTGGGCGAGCAGCCGCTCATGGAGGGCCTTGGAGCGGCGGCGCACCCCGAGCCCGCCGGGCAGGATGCCCTCGGCGTTCATACCGGCCTCGATGCAGGCCCGCATCGTGGCGCGCAGGCGGTCCAGGTAGCCCGTGACCTCCTCCCGGCTGCGGGCGGAGAGCTCGTTGGCCAGGACGACCTCGGACACGCTCAGCCCCTCACGCTCGCAGATCGCCAGCATCGCGGCCGACGTGGTGAAGGGGAAGGGCGCGGGGGTGGCGTGAGCCTCGGTGGTGGATGCGGTCGCCAGGGCCTGGATCGACGGCGATCCGGGGACGCCAACGTCCTCCATGACAAGCCGCCACCCACGGAGTAGTAGGTGCGGCGCAGGATCTCGGCGCCGCTGGCGCAGTAGGCGGTCAGGGTCATGCCGTTGACGTGGTAGGGCAGAACGCGGCCGGGCAGGAAGTGGATGTCAGCACCCGGACTGAACGGGACGGGGCCGACGCCATCGACCACCAGCTCCCCGGCGGCCTCGACCTCCTCCATGAGGGACTCGCACACGACGGCGGGGACGGTCTCGGGCTCGTAGCCGGCCATTCCCATGACGGCGGCGCGGTCGGTAGCGTGCCCGCGACCGGTGGCACCGAGCGAGCCGTAGAGCTCAACGGTGACGCGGGTGGGCTGCGGCAGGCCGGCGCCAAGGACCTGAGAGGCGCACTCCCCGTCGGATGCCCTCGCACCGCCTGGGCGGACCGCCTCGGCCAGCGCCCGGCTGAAGGCGCGGCCGGCCCGCATGGGGCCCACGGTGTGGGAGGAGGAAGGCCCGATGCCGATGCGCATGAGGTCGAAGACGCTCAGCGGGCGGGGCGCCCGCTCGGCATCGATCGCACCAGCGAGGAGGGCCGCGGGCGTGGCCGAGTCCAGCGCCTTGGAAACGAGGGCGGTGTCGGGGGCAACGGCGGACAGCATGGTGGTCTCGACACCGGTCTCCTCGTGGCCGACGTGGTCGCCGAACCGGCTGCGAAATCAGGGGCATTTGTCGAGGCAGAGAGCTGGGCGGGTCACACCCCCATGATGCACGCCCGGTGCCCGAGGACCCAACTCGCGCCGGCTCTCCGTCAGTCCGTCGGGCGCACCAGCCACCAGGCGGCATACGGCGGCACCGGCACGCGGCCGTCCCCGGCGCCTTCCAGCGAGGTGGAGCCGAAGGGGATCGTGTCGGTCAGGACGTCGGTGGCCCCCATGACGCCGAGCCGGGCGAGCTGGTCGGCGGCGACCGAGCGCCACTGCGGCGTCACGTTGTACACGCCCACGAAGCTGCCGCGCGGGTGGTCCCGGTAGGTCACCAGCACCCCGGGATCGTCGACGTCCTGCACCTGGGTGCGCACGGCGGCGTCGAGCTGGGGCAGGTCGGCGCGCACCCGCGCCATCCGCGCCAGGTCGGTGAAGACGCGTCCCTCCACGGTGGAACGGTCGTGCCGGTTGGCCATCCGGGCCTCGTCGAGTCGGGGCCGCCCGGCCCAGCGCGAGTCGGCCTCGTGGCCGGGTTCGGTGTCCCAGTTGGGGTCGTTGGACTGGGCGAGCTCATCCCCGCTCCACAGGACGGGGATGCCGCCCCACCCGTAGAGGATGGCGTGGGCCATGCGCAGGGCGTGGATCCGTTCCTCGCGCCAGGTCCACAGCGACTCGACCTGGTGCTCGGGGGTGGCGTCATTCACGCCCTCCCAGGCCTCGGCGGCGGCTTCGATCCCGATGAGCGAGGCCGCGGTCCCGGCGATACGCCGGTCCCCGGTGGCCGGGTTGTACTGGAAGACGAGGCCTCTGGCATCGGAGGTGGGGTACTCGCCGCTGTACCAGTCGGCGAGGAAGGCCCGGTGGTCGTAGCCGCTGAGGCCCACGGCGGCCGCGTCGGCGTCGTCGATGGCCCAGCCGATGTCGTCGTGGCAGCGCAGGTAGGTGATCCAGGTGGCCGTGGACGGCTCGACCGGCAGGTTCTGGAGCGCCTCGACGGCCAGCGTCGTGTCGCGCGCGGCGAGCATGGACCAGACCTGGACCATGAGGGAGTTGTGGTAGGCCAGATCGGAGACCTTGCCGGTGTACTTGCCCTGGCCGAGGTACTGGAGGAGCTCGGTGGGGGCGACGATCGCCTCGGCCTTGAGGTCGACGGCCGGGCAGGCGATGCGGGTCAGGGCGCGCAGGACCTCGGCGATGGCGTGGACCTCGGGCTGGCCCTGGCAGTCGGTGCCCAGGCGCTTGATGGTGAAGGCGATGGCGTCCAGGCGCAGCACCTCGACGCCGCGGTTGGCCAGGTCCAGGACGATGCTCGCGAACTCGGCCATGACGCGGGGGTTGCGCCAGTTGAGATCCCACTGGAAGGAGTTGAAGGTGGTCCATACCCAGCCGCTGACGTCGTCATCCCAGGTGAAGTTGCCGGGGGCGAAGTCGGGGAAGATCTCCGGCAGGGTGCGCTCGTAGGCGTCGGGCTCGGTGCGGTCGGGGAAGATGAGGAAGTAGTCGCGGTAGCGTTGCTCGCCGGCGCGCGCCCGCACCGCCCACTCGTGCTCGGCGGCCACGTGGTTGAGGACGAGGTCCATCACCAGGGAGATGCCCTCGGCGCGCAGCTCACCGGCCAGGTGCTCGAGGTCGTCCATGGTGCCCAGGTCCGGGCGCACGGTGCGGTAGTCGGCCACCGCGTAGCCGCCGTCGGAGTCGCCGGGGCGCGGAGTGAGCAGGGGCATGAGGTGGAGGTAGGTGACGCCCAGCTCGCGCAGGTAGTCGATGCGGTCCTCCACACCGCGCAGGGTGCCGGCGAAGCGCTCGGTGTAGGCGGCATACCCGACGCGGCCGGGGTGCTGGGCCCAGGCGGGGTCGAGGGTGCGGGTCAGGTCCAGGCGGCGCAGCTCGTGCTCCCGCTCCGTGTAGGCCCGGGCGGCCAGGGCCAGCAGGTTGAGGGCCTCCTCCTCGGCGGCCTCGCCGTAGAGGGTGGTCAGCCCGTCGAGGAGGTCGGGGTACCAGGTCTCCACGCGCGTGAGGAAGACGTCGCGTTCGGCGGCCTCAAGCGGGTCCAGGACGTGGAAGACGATGTCGTCGAGTGACGGCGGGAGGGGCGTGATGGCGCTCAGGAACCATGGTCCCCGATTCGACGCCGCTCGCGGTACTGATTCCTCACCCTCGCGGCGGCTGGGGCGGGCAGCCGGCCCGGCTTTGGCTCGTGCGCCCCGGTCGTTGCAGGCTTGACCCATGACTGCCATCGCCCCTGACCATCGCCGGCTCTGAGGGCCTCGGGCGGCGCCGGCGCCCAGACCGACCTCAAGACCTTCCACACCCTCGGCGTCTACGGCTGCACGGCCCCTGACCTGCATCGTGTCCATGGACCCCAAGGACGGCTGGAACCACCGCTTCGTCCCGGTCGACCCGGCCGTCATCGCCGACCAGATCGAGACCTGCGCCGCCGTCCACTCCCGCGTCGACGCCGTCAAGATCGGCATGCTGGGCACGGCCCCCACCATCGACGTCGTCGAGCAGGCGCTGGAGAGCTACAGCTTCCCCACCGTGGTGCTCGACCCGGTCCTCATCTGCAAGGGCCAGGAGTTCGAAGGCGCCCTCGAGGTGGACAACGCCCTGCGCTCCAAGATCCTGCCGCGCGCCACGATGACCACCCCGAACCTCTTCGAGGCGGCCACCCTGGCGGGCATGGAGGAGATCACGACGGTCGAGCAGCTCAAGGACGCCGCCAAGCGCATCCACGACCAGGGCGTCCCCAACGTCCTGGCCAAGGCCGGCCCGTCGCTGGGCACCGGCACCGCGCTGGACGTCTTCTACGACGGCACCACCTTGGAGGTCCTCGAGGTCGAGGCCGTGGGCACCGAGCGCGTCCACGGCGCCGGCTGCACCCTGGCGGCCGCGGTCACCGCGGAGCTCGCCAAGGGCGCCGGCCCGCTTGAGGCCGCCGTCACCGCCAAGGAGGTCGTCTCCTCCTCCATCAGGCACGGGCTGCGCGGCAACATGCCCTTCCTCTACGTCTACCAGGGCGAGTACCAGCCGGCCTGAGTGAACCGTGGCGCACACGTTCCAGTAGATGATTATCTAGTAACTAGGTAGTCTATGAACTGTGAACGCCTCGACAGCCCGCCTCCTGCGCGGATTCCTGGAACCCTGCCTGCTCTCGCTGCTGGCCGAGCAGGCCGACTACGGCCTGTCCCTGGCTCAGCGGCTCGCCACCGCCGGCCTGGACGAGGTTCCCGGCGGCACGCTCTACCCAGCCCTCATGCGACTGGAGAAGCGCGGCCTCGTCGCCGTCTCCTGGCGCCCCTCCACCTCCGGCCCTGCCCGCAAGTACTACGAGCTGACCGACGCCGGACGCACCGAGCTCGCCGCACGCCAGGCTGAGTGGCGAACCTTCTCCACGGCGGTCGGCGGTCTCATCGAGGGTCGGATCGCCCGGGCGGAGGCCCCCTCGTGAGCCGATCCGAGGAAGCTGGCGGCCCGACGCCGAACGCGGCAGCCGACTGGTACCGAGGCTTCCGAGGCGGAGCTCGCCACTCGCGGCCTGCCGGCCTCCGAGGTCGTGCGCACCGTCGCCTCGACCCGCGCCGAGGCGGAGGCGGCCGGCCTACCACCCGGAGACCTGTACGGCCCGGCGGTCCTCTACGCCCGGGAGGTCGCCTCCGCCCTACGGGACTATCAGGCAACGGCGTCCGTCCCGGCCGGGCTCGCTACCGGCAACATCGACGACGTCGGTGCGGCCGGCCTCACCGACGTCGTCGATCGGGACGACCCAGTCGATACCGTCAGGCGGGAACCAGCCTCAGCCGCTACCCCGATCAGCACAGCTCAGTCCAAGGGGCCCGTCGTGCTGCACCTGACGAACATATCCGCACGTCGCGGTCGCCGCACAGTTCTGTCGGGCATCAACCTCACCGTCCACCGGGGGCGAGGTCGTCGCCGTCGTCGGAGCCAACGGCGCCGGCAAGTCGACTCTGCTTCAGGGTCTGCGCGGGCCTGCTGCGCGCGAGCGGCGGGAGCATCGAGAGGACGCCGCACTTCGGCTACGCGCCCCAGCTCGACTCCCTGGCACCGCTGCTGACGGTCGATGAGCACCTTCGACTCTTCGGGGCGGCGCGCGGCATGCGGCGGGGCCGCTCCATCTCAACGGGTCACCGGCTCCTGACCCGCCTGGGCTGGACCGCCCGCGGGGACCAGACCGCCGGAACGCTCTCCGGAGGAACCCAGCAGAAGCTCAACGTCGCCCTCGCCCAGCTCGACGCGCCCGATCTGCTCCTGCTGGACGAGCCCTACCAGGGCCTGGACACCCTGGCCTACGAGGACCTGTGGGCCTCACTCTCCTCGTGGCGCGCCTCAGGCGCAGGCGTCCTGCTCGTCACCCACCTGCTGCGCGACGTCGACCTCGTCGACCGCGTCGTCGAGCTGCCGGCCCCTCGGGACAGCGCCCGCCGGACGCCCCCATGGACACCACACCTGCCTCAGCGGAAGGGCCCGCATGAGCACCCCTACCTCACCCACCCGCTTCACTGGCCACGCCGTCCCACGACGAGGGCGCAGACGTGGGCCGACGGCGGCGACCACGGCCCTCGTCGCCCTCATCACCCTGCGCGAGCTCGCCCGACGGCGCGGTGCCCTCGCGCTGGCGACCCTCCTGCCGCTGACCTTCTACCTGGTCCGCCTGGAGGTGCACTGGACCGCCATCCGGCTCCTGTCGATCGGCCTGGGGTGGGCGACGGCGACACTGGCACTGTTCACGCAGGTCTCGTCCCGGTCGGTGGACCGCCGTCTGACCGTGAGCGGGGCGCCGCCCACTGCGCTGCTCCTGGGCAGATACCTCGCCGTTCTTGGCCTGGGGTGGACCATCGGGCTGCTCTACACCGGGCTCGTGCTGGCCACGATCGGCGACGAGCTGACCCGCCCGGGCGCGGTGCCGGTCATGCTGCTGCTGACGGCCACCGTCGCCACTCCCCTGGGCTCGCTGGTGGCCGCCCTGGTTCCACGGGACCTGGAGGGTGCGCTCCTGCTGCTGTCGGTCATGGCGGTCCAGGTCCTCGTCGACCCCTCCGAGGCCTGGACCCGCGTCCTGCCGCTGTGGTCGACCCGGGAGCTCGCCAGCGTCGTCGTGGAGAGCCTGGGGCCGGACGCCGGCGCCTATCTGCACCGGGGGCTGGCTCACGGGGCAGGAACGGCCCTCCTGCTGACGGCGGCGAGCTGGGCCGTGGGCGCGCTGCGCCTGCGCACGGTCAGCCTCCCGGCTCCCGACGGCGCCCGACCGGCCTACTCGTAGGCGGGCTCGGGGGTGACGTCGCGCGCCATATTGGCGAAGCGCGACACGTGCCCCTGGAAGGCCACCGGGATGGTGCGGGTCTGCCCGTTGCGGTGCTTGGCCACGATGATGTCGGCCTCGCCGGGGCGCTCCTCGTTGTTGTAGTACTCCGGGCGGTGCAGCAGGATGATGATGTCGGCATCCTGCTCCAGGGAGCCGGACTCGCGCAGGTCGCTCATCTGGGGCTTGTTGCCGGTGCGCTGCTCGGGACCGCGGTTGAGCTGGGCGACGGCGATGACCGGGATCTCCAGCTCCTTGGCCAGCAGCTTGAGGGACCGGGAGAACTCGGAGACCTCCTGCTGGCGCGACTCGACCCGCTTGCCCGAGCTCATGAGCTGGAGGTAGTCGATGACCATGAGCCCCAGGTTGTGCTGCTGCTTCATGCGCAGCGCCTTGGAGCGGATCTCCGGCATCGTGAGGTTGGGCGAGTCGTCGATGAACAGGGGCGCGTTGGAGACGGGGTTGTAGGCCACGGCGACGTCGGTCCAGTCCCGATCCTCCATCTGGCGCGAGCCGCGCAGCTTGTTCATGTCCACGCTGGACTCGGCGGCCAGGATGCGCATCATGAGCTCCATGCGCCCCATCTCCAGGGAGAAGTAGCAGCTGGTGATGCCGTGGTGGATGGAGGCCGAGCGGCAGAAGTCGACGGCGAGCGTGGACTTACCCATGGCGGGGCGCGCGGCCACGATGATCATCTGGCCGGGGTGGAGCCCGCCGGTGAGCTCGTCGAGCTCGATGAAGTCGGTGGGCACACCGGTCAGCGCCCCGTTGTCGCGGTTCTGGGCGGCCTCAATCTCAAGGTTGGCTTCACCCAGGAGCTCGGAGACGGCGACGTAGTCCTCCTTCTCGCCGTCGTGGTGGGCCACCGAGTAGACCTCGGCCTCGGCCAGGGTGACGAGCTCGGCGATGTCCCCGGCGTCGGTGGAGTACCCGAGCTGGGTGATGCGGGTGCCGGCCTGGACCAGGCCGCGCATGAGCGCCTTGTCCTTGACGATGCGTGCGTAGTAGCCGGCGTTGGCGGCGGTGGGGACGGTGGCCATGAGGGAGGCCAGGTAGGGGCGCCGCCGATGCGCTCGAGCTCGCCGCGCCGGGAGAGCTCGTCGGCCACGATGAGCGGGTCGGCGGGCTCGGAGCGGTTGTAGACCTCGACGATGGCGTCGAAGATCGACTCGTGGGCCGAGCGGTAGAACTCCGGGCCGCGCAGGACGTCGATGACGTCGGTGATGGCCTCCTTGCTCAGCAGCATGCCGCCCAGCGTGGCCATCTCGGCCTCAAGGTCCTGGGGCGGGAGGCGGTCGAAGGCGGAGCTGTCGGTGCGGACGCTTCCGCCGCCGGCGCCGTCTGAGCCGGCCTGTCCGCCCATGCCGTTGTCCATCCGGCCACCTTCCGCACTGTCACGCCGGTTGGCACCGGCCCGTCCTACCGCTCCCGACGACGTCGTCCCCGCGCCAGGAAGACGCTCGCCCGCATGAAGCGCGCGCGTGACCATAACGCCATCGGGAGGCCTCGCAAACTCTCAAGTTCGCCGATGCTGGGGATATCCGCACCCCTCCTGTGGGAAGACCCCCGAAGCCTGGGGACAGAGGTGGATACGCTGTGGACACAGGTGTGTGCATGTGGTGCGACCGTTCCAACGGTAGACAACTTTTCGTTGATATAACAGCGATTCACGAGTTCAGACTTCCTATAGGTACTTTCCCACGACATCACAATGTGATCTGTGGACAAGTGGGTAAACCTGTGGACAAACGTCACGTTCGACTTGAGGTCCACGCCGTTTGTGGTTCTCCTACAGGGTGGTCCGCGCCAGTTATCCCCAGACCCCGTCATCTCAGTCAGACACCGGCCCCATCGAGGCATATCTTCAGCAAATATTCAGCCTTCCAGTACTTTCCTTGAGGAGGAATAGTTGTGCGATCCTCCAGGACAATCAGGGGGCTCAGTCGGTTCGGTCGCGTCCACGACCTGTCCCTTTGTCCTCATCCTCATCCTCAACCTGATCCTCAACCTGGTTTGTGAGGACGGCCTCAGCACAGGCGTATTCGGTGCTCGATCCCAGCTGTCACGTGCACCGACGCGTGGCGGCGGCAGGCGCCACCGAGCAGGCCCCGTGCGGCCTCCACCCCCACGTGCTCGAGCTGCGCCGGGGCCCTGCCGATGCTCTTCTGCGGCCCGCCCTGGTCCACAATGGAGGCCGTGCCCGAAGCCAGCAGCCCCGCCTCCCCGGTCTCAACCGCCAGGTCCTGTCCCTGGCCCTGCCCGCCCTGGGGCGCTGATCGCCGAACCGCTCTTCGTGCTGGCGGACTCGTCGATGGTTGGCCACCTCGGTGCGGTGAGCCTGGCCGGTCTGTCCCTGGCCTCGACGATCCTGACGACGACGGTGGGCCTGTTCGTCTTCCTGGCCTACGCCACCACGGCCACGACGGCGCGTCTGTTCGGGGCGGGACGGCGCGAGGAGGGGCTGTGCGCCGGCGTCGACGGGATGTGGCTGGCGCTCCTGCTGGGTCTGGGGGCGGGGGCCCTCCTGGGGCTGACCGCCCCTTGGCTGACTGAGGCGATGGGCGCCCACGGCCCCGTGGCGCAGGCCGCTGTCGCCTACCTGCGCGCCTCCTGCCCCGGGGCTGCCGGGCATGTTCGTGGTCCTGGCTGCCACTGGCGTGCTGCGCGGCCTTCTGGACACGCGCACGCCCCTTCGTCGTGGCCACCGCCGGGGCGGTCCTCAACGTCGTCGTCAACGCGATCCTGCTGTACGGGGTCGGGATGGGGATCGCGGGCTCGGGCGCCGGCACCGCGATCGCGCAGACGGCCATGGCGCTGGCGCTGGCCCTCCCGATCATCCGGGAGGCCCGGGCTGCCGGCGTGAGCCTGCTCCCCACCGCGCGGGCCTGGGAGCGTCCCTGGGCAGTGGCACACCACTGCTCATCCGCTCACTGAGTCTGCGCGTGGCGATCCTGGCGACCGTGTGGGCGGCGACGGCGCTCGGAGAGGTACCCCTGGCCGCCCACCAGGTGGTCAACGCCCTGTGGACCTTTGCGGCCCTTCGCCCTGGACGCGCTGGCCGTGGCGGCGCAGGCGCTCATCGGCACCGCCCTGGGGCAGGCGCAGAGAGCCGGTGCCGCTGCCACCAACGCTGAGGCCGGCCTCACGGCCGACACTGCGGCCGACACCGACACTGATACTCGGACCGCCTCAGCCACGGCGGGCTGGTCCATTGAGGAGCTCCTGCGGCGGATGCTGGTCTGGGGCGCCGGAACCGGCGTGCTCATCGGGATGCTCATGGCAGCGGGCGCTGCCTGGCTGCCGCGCGCCTTCACATCGGACGCGGGCGTCATCGCGGCCGCAACGCCCACCCTCCTGGTGGCGGCGAGCGCACTGCCGCTGGCCGGGGTCGTCTACCTGCTCGACGGCGTCCTCGCGGGTGCCGGCGACGGCCGCTACCTGGCGTGGGCGGGTCTGATGACACTGGTGCCCTATGTCCCCTGGCGCTCCTGGTCGGCGGCGACGCGCTTCCGGCGAGTTCAGGCTCGACGTCGGGGCTCGTCCAGCTGTGGATCGCCTTCGCCTGGGTCTTCGTGGCCGCCCGCGGCGCCACCACCTACCTGCGCGCCCGCGGTACCGCCTGGCGCCACTGATGTTCCACCGGACCGACAGATTTCGCGTACCCTACGGTTTTTCTGTGGGAGGGCGCGAGAAAATGCCCGGCTCGACGGGAGCGGCTACGAACACGACGTCGTCGGGCCGGGTACCTCCCGACAGGAGGCCCGGCCCGACGACAGCAGATGCCCTGGCGCTCAGCGAGCGGGGACGACGTTGACCTCGAGGGGGCCACGACGTCGGCGTGCAGGCGCACGGAGGCGCTGTGGCGGCCGGTCGACTTGATCGGCGGCACGACCTGGATCTTGCGGCGGTCGACGGCGGGGCCGCCGGCAGCCTGACGGCGTCGGCCAGGGTCGCGGTGGTCACGGCGCCGAAGAGGCGGCCGTTGTCACCGGCGGTGGCGGAGACGGTGACGACGTTCTCCTGCAGCCAGCCCGCGCGGTCTGGGCGTGCTCGAGGGACTCGATGGAGCGCTTGCGGCGCGCCTCGGTCATCTGGTCGATCTGGCGCTGGGCGCCCTTGGTCCCACGGGGTGGCGAGCTTGCGGGGCAGGGAGGTAGTTACGGGCGTAGCCGTCCTTGACCTCCACGACCTCGCCGGCGGAGCCGAGGTGGGAGACGTCGTGCGTGAGGATGAGCTTGGTGGTCATTGCGTGCCTCCGATCAGCGAGCCGAGCTCGAGTAGGGCAGCAGAGCCATCTCGCGGGCGTTCTTCACGGCCTTGGCGATCTTGCGCTGCTCCTGGACGGAGACGCCGGTGACGCGACGGGCGCGGATCTTGCCGCGGTCGGAGATGAACTTCCCGCAGCGTGGCGGTGTCCTTGTAGTCGATGGTGCCGACCTTGATGGCCTTGACGGGCTGACCTTCTTCTTCGGCTTGCGAAGTTGGGGCTTCGCCATGGTGGTACTCCTTGGTCTGAGCGCCTGGGCGCTCTACGAGATGAAAAGTGTGTGGTGAAGGGAACGGGTTGACGACGTCGCGGCTTTAGAACGGGGGCTCGTCACCGAAGGAGGTGGAGCCGCCCGTGGCCCACGGGTCATCCGCGGCGCCGCCGGCGGGGGCGTTGTACCCGGACTGGCCCTGGCCGATGCCGCCACCGCCGTTGTAGCCGCCCTGCTGGGGGCCGCCCTGGTTGTATCCGCCCTGGCCCTGGCCGCCGAAGCCTCCGCCCTGGGGGCCGCCCTGGCCGCCCCCGAAGCCTCCCTGGCCGCCGCCTCGCGGCTGGCGGGTGACCTGGGCCTTGGCGTAGCGCAGGGAGGGGCCGATCTCATCGACCTGCATCTCCACCACCGTGCGGTTCTCACCCTCACGGGTGGTGAAGGAGCGCTGGACCAGTCGGCCCTGGACGATGACGCGCGTGCCCTTGGTCAGCGACTCGGCCACGTTCTCCGCGGCGTCGCGCCAGATCGAGCAGCGCATGAACAGGGTCTCCCGTCCTTCCACTCGCCGGCCTGGCGGTCGAAGGTGCGCGGCGTGGAGGCGACGGTGAAGGAGGCCACCGCTGCCCCGGAGGGCGTGAAGCGCATCTCGGGGTCCGCGGTGAGGTTCCCGACGATGGTGATGATGGTGTCTCCGGCCATGGCGTTGTCTCCGTTCCCGGTAGAGGCTCAGGCCTCGGGACGCAGCAGCTTGGTGCGCAGAACGGTCTCGTTGAGGCCGAGCTGGCGGTCGAGCTCCTGGGCGATCTCGGGCGTGGTGGTCATGTCCACGACGGCGTAGAAGCCCTCGGACTTCTTCTTGATGTCGTAGGCCAGCCGGCGCTTGCCCCAGATGTCGACCTTGTCCACGGTGCCCCCGTTGCTGGGGACGACCTGCAGCAGCTTCTCGAGCGTCGCGTTGGCGGTGCGCTCGTCCGTCTCGGGGTCGAGGATGATCATGATCTCGTAGTGACGCATGCTTGGTACCCACCTCCTCTGGTCTGTGGCGGTCACGGTCCTTCCGTGACAGGAGGGTGATGCGTGCGGCGCACCATCCGGCGGAAACAGGCTTCACTCCGCCCTCCGCCCGACGACGCAGCCAGATCGCCACATTACCGGACAACCCGTCGGCCCTGGAAGTCGAGACGGTGGGCCGACGACGTGCCATGCAACACGTCGTCGGCCCACCGTCAGGGATTCGCGCCGGGAGGCGGGCGTCGGCTGTACCGGATCCTGGCTTAGCCGACACCGCCCTGGGAGCTTGACCGCACCCGGTTGCTGCGCGCCACCGCCTTGTCCCTGGCCGCCTTGGCCGCCCTGACCGCCTTGGCCGCCCTGGCCACCCTGACCGCCCTGGCCACCTGGGCGACCAGGATCATGTACCTCGGTCCCCGCCGCCTTCACCGCCGCCTGGGCCACCACCAGGTCCTCCGGTTGAGCCGCCTTCACCGCCGATATTGCCTCCGTTCGACGGCTCCGCCGTCGGCTCACCGCCGGGCGACGGTGTGCTGGGCTGCGTCGCCTCAGGGTGTGGGCTCGGCGGTGGGGGTCTGAGTCTCCTCAGGCTGGCTGGTGGGGTCGCGGTGGACTCGTCCTCCGGCTCGGCGGTGGGCTTCGCGATGTTGCCGCCGCGCGTGGCGGGATGTCCGCCGGCTCCGGGAACTCCTCGACCTTGAGGCCCTCGTGGGCGACCTTCATGTAGTCGATGAAAATGTCCGCCGGGTAGGTCGAGCCGGTGATCTCCTCGTACTCGCCCCCAGGGCGTGATCGACTCCTCCGAGCCGTCGTCACCGGTCTGGTAGAGGGTCACGGCGGTCACCACCTCGGGGGTGAAGCCCACGAACTGGGCGGACTTGTTGTCCGACGACGATCCGGTCTTCGCGGCGACCGGACGGTCCATCTGGGCGGCCACCTTGTCCGCACTGCCGTTCGCACCGGAGACGACCTGCTGGAGGGCGTAGGTCGTGTCCGCCATGACGTCCTCCTCGAACTCCCGCTTGCCGGCGGTCGGCGCCGTGTAGTGGTCCGAGCTGTCGGGGTTCTTCACGCTGGCCACCATATGGGGATCGCGCTTGACACCCTGCGCGGCGAAGGTCGAGTAGGCCGAGGCGATGTCGATCGTGTGCGGCGAGGCCGATCCCAAGACGTTCTGTATGAGCTCCCGCTCCACATCGGACTCCAGCCCGGCGGTGTTCTTGGGGTAGCCGGCACGGTTGGCCACTTCGGCCGTCGCCTGCGAGTCGACCTGGTTGGACAGGTCCCGGTTGAGCTGGAGGTAGGGCGTGTTGAGCGAGCGCTCCGTGGCCTCGGCCAGGTCCGCCGACTTCAAGGAGACGTTCTTGAAGTTCTGGAACTCGTGCCCTCGATGGTCATCGGCGAGGGCGGCCGAATAGCTGCTGCCAGGGACCACCGTTCTCCAGCGCGGCCACCAGCGCGAAGGGCTGAAGGTGGATCCTGCCTGGGCGATGGCGTCCGGTCGAGGTGATTGACCTGGCTGGTCAGGTAGTCCTCACCTCCGTAGAGCGCGAGGATGCCCCCCGTCTTGGGGTCGATGGACACCAGCGCCCTGCGCAGGTTCGGCGAGGCGCCCTCGGGCAGGGAGTTCACCGCGTTGACGGCGGCATCCTGGTTCTTCTGGCTGACGGTGGTGACGATCTTGAAGCCGCCGGTGTCGATCTGCTCCGGCGAGTCCGGCCTTGCTCTGGAGCTCGGTGCGCACCATCTGGAGCAGGTAGCCCTTGCTCCCGGCGTAGAGCTGATCGGTCTTGGGCGCCTCCGTGGCCGGCATACCCGCCTGCTTGGCCTCGTTGTACTGCTCCTGGGTGATGTAGCCGTCGTCGGCCATGAACTGCAGGACTCGAGCCCAGCGCTCCTGGGCCTTCTCCGGGTTCTCGGCCGGGTCCCAGGCACTGGGGGACGGCAGGATCCCCGCCAGGAGGGCCGCCTCCGACAGGGGAGAGGTCCTTGGCGGGCTTGTTGAAGAACGCCTTGGAGCGGCCTCGATGCCGTAGGCACCCCGACCGAAAGTGAGACCGTGTTGAGGTAGTCGCCCAGGATGTCCTTCTTGGACTTCTCCCGGTCGATCTTGATGGCCATGATGGCCTGGCGGAACTTGCCGCTGTAGGAACTCGTGGTGTCGACGTAGTAGTTCTTCACGTACTGCTGCGTCAGGGTCGAGGCACCCTGGGTGTCACCTCCGCGCAGGTTGTTCACCAGGGCGCGGGCGATGCCCTTGGGGTCGACGCCGTTGTTGGAGTAGAAGGAACGGTCCTCCGAGGCCACGACCGAGTTGCCCACGTACTCCGGCAGGGTGGAGTCGTCCACGGACTCACGATTGATCTCGGCGAACTTACCCATCTCCGTCGAGCCGTCGGCGTAGTACACCGTGGTGGTCTGCGCCAGGGCGAACTCGCTGGGGCTGGGGACCTTGATGGTGTTGTAGGCCCACATGAAGGCGCCGATGAGGGCCAGCGTGACCAGCAGGAAGGAGCCCAGGACGAATCGCCGGCTGGGGATCAGCGATGAATCATGCTTGCCTGCGCGAGGTAG
>BNJU01001845.1_pt1 | contig 16531 bp, 25 predicted proteins | sample 8539281 | NCBI WGS metagenome assembly BNJU01 (sample SAMD00202456, study PRJDB9452) | human saliva metagenome | isolation source: human saliva | place: Japan
TTAAAAATAGAAAAATATTTAAACCTATTTAAAATTAAACTATAAAGATTATATAAATCTCAGGGCTTGAGTAAAATAGTCATAATTTTTGAGTTTAGTTTTTAAAGCAGTTTTACTTATATATTTTATCTGTTTCTGATAAAGGATCAAGACTCTTTATTAAACAAAATTTATTAAATAGTGCAAGAACACTCGCTACTTTAGTCGTGGAGGTTCAGAGATGAATCCATTAGTTTAATGGAAAATGATATTAGAATTTTTTTGAAAAATTAACTTAACTGCTTTTATCTAATAAAAAGGTATTTTACAAGGAAAAAGATTGACAAATTATATTATATTATAATACAAATGACTTGTAAGTCAATTTTTATTGTTAGGTAGGAAGATGTTTGTAAAAAGAGAAAAATATAAAAACAAAAAGAGGAAAAATATTGAAAAAGGCTTTTGAATTATTTAGGAAAAATGGGTATATGGATACAAAAGTTGAGGATATAACAAAGGCATTGGGAATTTCAAAAGGGAGTTTTTATATGTATTTCAAGACGAAAGAGGAACTTTTATGTGAGTTGTTGGAAAAGTATAAAAAACTCTGAAATGGAAAAGATATCTCGAAAGTAGAAATTGATGAAAATCCGAAAAACTTTGGAAAATTTTATTAAAGAAAAGATTTAAAAGTATTCTAGAACTTTTGAACAATGTGGATATTGGAATAATGAATTCTTTTTACCCAGAATACAAATGTAGGGAAAATTTCATGAAGAAATGACAAAATTTTTAAGAGTTTTATCAAGGAAAAATATACTTTTAAGATATGAAAGTAACAGAGAATACGATATGGAAAATTATTTCAGATTTTATAATCTGGCAATTAATAATTATTTGATTAAAAAATTGTATGTAAAAAGAATATACTTTTTCCTCAAAAGGAGAGTTTGATGGGATAGTAGAGGATAATCAGAAATTAATTAATGAAATTGTAAAAATTCATCGATAATGCATTAAAATAGATTAAATAGGAGGACAAGATGATAAATTGTGAATGATAGAAAAAGCAATATTATTGTTAATTGCAATCCCGGGTTTTGCAGAAAAATAACGATACAGGAAGCAGCAGAAATGGCAATTAAAAATAATAGGACATTAAAATTGGAATGTTGAAAAACAGAGCAAGGAAAATTGATGTGGATAGAGCATGGGCAAGGCAAATTTTTACAGTAGGTTATTCGGGAAGTGCTCAAGAGCGTTTAGATAAGATTTTAGAAGAGCTGAGAAGCTTATCAGCATTATTTGACATTGTCGCAACCGATTTATACAGGGAAAATTGAAATTGAAATCATGAAATAAGTAAGGAAAAATTGACATTGTCACAGCTTAATTTGGATAAAGTTAGAAAAGATACTATTTTAAATACAGTTCAGGTATATATAGATGTTTACAATGCGACAAGTACGTTGGGAGTGTTGCAAAAATCGAAAAGGAAACATTGATGAAAAATTTAAAAACACAAAAAGAATTATATGATTTGAGAATGACAACTAAGCCAGAACTTATAGAAGCAGAGAGAAGCGTGGCATCCATTGAAGCACAAATTGTAGAACAAGAAGGGAATATTGAAGTTTCAAAAGAAGCATTAGGGAATTTATAATTGAGTGAAAAATAGTTCACAAATTGAGATAGTCCCATTTGGAGTGGAGGAAAACTTTTACGAAAACAATTAAATTGATGAAGATTTGGCAAAAGTGCTAACAGAAAATACAGAATATAAAATTTCGTAAAACAAAAATGATTTAAGTAAAAAATATAAAATTAGAAGAAGCTAGCTTTTAAGCCTACAATTAGTGGTGTGATAAATTATGGAACATGTACAGCACAAGATAGATTTGGAAATATTTTAAAAATGAAAAATTTTACAACTTCAGCAGGTATAAACTGGAGCTGGGATATATTTGACTGGGGAGCAAGAAAAATAATGTAAATTATGCGAAAAAGACTCAGGAAATAACAGCAGTTCAAGTGGATCAGACTTTGGAAACTGTTCAAAGCAAATATGAGAAAAACTTATTATCAGTTAAGATCACTGGAAAAGTATAGCAGCATTGCAATTAGCGGTGCAAAAAGCAGAAGAATCTTATAATTTGGAAAAAGAAAGATATTCTTACAGATTAATTACGATGGAAAATTTGTTGCAATCGGAAACTAATTTAAGACAAGCCAGAGTAAATTATGCACAGGCTAAATTGAATTATTATTTCCTAGTTTCTAAATATGGAGCATATTTGGACTAGGGATAGAAAAATTTATAGAAATGATATGAATTGGAAAAAGTTGATAGAATTTAAATGGTAAAAATAAAAGAACCATTTTAATCTGAGAATTATAAAATAATCAAAATGAAATTTTCGCTTTTTAAATAGGGAATAGTATTAAATATAAAAACAGGAGAAAAATAAAACTTTGAAAAATATTAATTTAATTGGATTTTAGAGGCTTTTATAAATAATGAAAGTCACTAAGAATAGGGAGGAAAAATGAAAATAAATATAATTGTAGTGATGATGGTGTTAGCATTGCTTACTGTTTCATGCGGAAAGAAAAACCAAAAGGAAATTCATCTACAGCAAGACCAGTAAAAGTGCAAGTAATCGGTCAAAATCAAATGTCGTTGGGATACACGGCGAGTGGGTCGATAAAAAGGGATAGAAGAAATACCGTATACAGCGACTTCAAGTGGGAAGTTGTAGTAATTAACGGAAAAATGGTGATTATGTGAATGCAGGGCAAGTAATTGTGGCGATTGATAATCAAGCGGCAAGATCTGGTGTTAGAGAGGCTGTTTCAAATGTAAGAACGGCAGAATCTAATATTAGTTCGGCACATGGAGATATTAGTGCAGCTAAAGGAAATATTGCCTCAGCAGCAGCAGCAGTGGAAGAAGCGAGAATTAATTATCAAAAAAATATAAAATGTTATATGATAAAAGATTAATTACAGAAACTGATTTCTTGACAGCACAAACAAAATTAAGTTCAGCACAAGCTAACCTAAATTCAGCTAGAAGTAACTATAATACAGCGGTAAATGCATTATCTTCGAGAAGAAACAGTTTGAGTTCGGCACAAGCTAATTTAGCTACAGCAAATGATACTAACAGTAAAACTGTTATTAAAACTAAAGTTAGCGGATATATTGCAAATATGGATTTAGAAAAGACATCAACAAGTATCAGCAGGAGCAAAATTATTTACATTGGTTAATGAAAGTGAAATGAAATTGGAAATTGGAGTTCCAGCAGAAATTGTTAAAAAAATTCAAATGGGAGCACAAGCAACTATAAAAGTTGATGAATTGAATGGTAAGGAAATTGTTGGAACAGTTTATGAAATAGCAGCTTCAGCTGATTCAGCTAGTAGACAATTTATTGTAAAAGTTAAATTCCCTAATCCAGATAGAGAGTTAAAAAGTGGAATGTATGGAAAAGCAAATATTGCAACAGGAGCTGAAGATGGGTTGATTATTCCTAAAAAGGCGATTGTAGTAAGAGGAGTTCAGCAAGTTATTTATGTTATTAGAGATGGAAAAGCAGTTATGATACCGATAAATATTTCTAATCAAAATGAAACTTATGCGGCAGTGACTGGTGATGGCTTGACAGCTGGTGATCAGTTAGTTGTTGATGGACAAAATGTTGTACAAGCGAATGAAAAAGTAAATATTGTGCAATAATATATGAAAAATAGAGAAAGGAGGTACTGGTTATTGTAATCGTATGAGATAAAATGACAGTAGCAGAATTTGCAACGAAGAGAGTAGTGTCGACAACGATGATACTTATATTTATGGTTTTTGCTGGTTGGGTAGCGATGACAGGTATGAAACAGGAAAGAATACCAGATTTCGATATACCGATAGTTGTTATTAATGCCACTTGGACGGGAGCAACAGCGGAGGATGTAAAAACACAAGTATCAAAAAAACTAGAAGATGCGGCATTAAATGTAGATGGAATTAAAAATATAACAACTTCATCTTCTTATGGTTCATCAGTAGTTACGATAGAGTTTTAACTATGGTGTAGATACGGATATTAAAACAGGTACAAGTTCAAACACAAATAGATAAAATAAAAGGACAATTGCCAGATGATGATAACTTTAAAGATCCTACAGTATCAAAAATGGATGCGACAGGTAGTTCCAATATGGCACTGATGATTGGGATTACTGGGGAAAAATAAACAGTTAATAACGTCGTTTGTTGAAGAAACATTACAGCCTAGATTGAAAAAGAAATAGAGGTATTGGTAATATTTCTATAATGGGTAATGCAACAAGACAAATTAAAGTTTGGTTGGATCCAGCTAGGTTGAAAGAATATAATTTGTCAGCGGCAGAAATTTATAGTAAAATAAAAGCAGCTAATACAGTAACACCAGCAGGTACGATAACTGATGGGACGAAAGAATTTATCTTAAAAAGTTGATGGAGAGTTAAAAGAGCTCGATCAAATTCAGGATATAATTATTTCAAATCAAAATAATCAAACGGTTAGATTGGCTGATGTGGCAAAAAGTTGAGTATGGAACAGAGGATCCAACATCGTATGTAACATATAATGGAAAAGAAATGGTTGCTGTTATGATTCAAAAGAGTAAAGATGGTAACTTGGTAGAGGTTGCGAAAAAGGCTAAGGAAACTTTGAAAGAAGCAAAACCATTATTTCCAGAAGGTTCTAATTATAATATAATAGTTGATAACAGTGAGAAAGTTAGCGAATCAATAAAAAATGTTGCAAGTTCTGGGATACAAGCGGTTATCATTACAATTATAGTGCTTTTTGTATTCTTGAAAAACTTGAGAGCATCATTAGTTGTGGGAACATTGATTCCGATTTCAGCAATGTTTACATTCTTCTTACTTTACAACACAAGGAATAACATTGAATATGATTTCGTTAATGGGATTGTCACTTGCAGTTGGATCACTGGTAGATAACGGGGTTGTTACGCTGGATAATATTTTTGATCACATTCAGATTAATAAGGAACCAGCAGATGTAGCAGCGATACGGGGTACAAATGAAGTAATTCTTCCGATGATGGCGTCAACGGCGACTTCAGTTTGTGTATTTCTACCTATTATATTGTTTGAAGGAATTACTAAAGAAGTATTTAAAAGTATTGCATTTTTCAATGATGTTTGCGTTATCAGCTTCAATCATTGTTGCGATGTTATGGGTTCCGATGGCTTCAAGTTTATTTTTTAGATGTTAAAAATCGCAGATAATGCTGAAAAAGCCGATAGATTTAATGCATTTAGGGATAAATATAAAGAATTAGTGGCAAAAGTATTGGGAAATAGATGGAAAATGGTAATTGGAATTGTAATAGCATTTGTAGTAGTTGTATTTGGAATAGGAAAAACAGTAAAAACTACATTCTTCCCAACGATTGATGATAATCAATATTCAGTAGTTGCGACACTTGCGACTGGGCTAGATTTAGATGTATCAAAAGATATTGCGAATAAAATGGAGGCAGTCGTAAAAGCGGATCCAGCGACTAAAGATATAAATGTACTTGCTTCAAAAGATGCAGCGGTAATAAATGTCGACGTAAAAAAAGACACAATGAAAGCAATGAATCGTGTTAGGGAAAAATTAAAGGATTTACCAAATGTAACACTTGCAGTTTCACCACAAAAAGCAGGAGGTCGTTCATCGCAGAAAGATTATTCGTTTCAAATAGAAGGTGATGACCCACAAGAACTGAATAGAATAGCAAATGCGATAATGGCTGACATGAAAAGCCAGTCATGGTTTAAAGATGTTAAATCATCAACAGAAGGGGGATATCCTCAGGCTAAGCTGGAAGTAGACAGAGTAAAAGCTGAAAGTTATGGAATAACTGTAACGGACATTACCCAGATGTTATTTATGACAGCTTCTGGATCTGCAAATCCGATTGATGTAACTCAAAGTACAGAAACATTGGATGTAGTATTGGAATTGGAAAAATCAAAAATTCATTGAATAAAAATTATGGATTTAGAGATAAAAACTAATAAAGGAACTTATGTTAGATTAGGGATATTGCTACAATGCAGTATGAAGAAAGTGCTTCAACTATTTCAACAGAAAATGGAACAAGAATTGTAACAATTGGTGCAAACTTGGATAGTTCGAAAGGGTTTAACGATGCAGCAGCATTTATTCAACAGTCATTCAAGAAAACAAATCCAGCTGAAGGATATAAAATTGGAGTAGCAGGACAAGCTAAAAACCAATCTGAAATGGGTGGACAAATTATGAAAGACTTGTTACTTGCGATTGTGTTGATTTATACAGTACTTGCAGTTCAGCTAGAATCATTTATCTTGCCACTTATGATTATGACAACATTACCACTTTCTATGATTGGAGTAATTTTAGGATTAGCGATAACTAGAGTACAACTTAGTATGTTCGTTATGATTGGTATCTTGATGTTATTCGGTATGGCGGTTAATAATGCGATTGTAATGCTTGATTTCGTTGCGGGATTGCGGAAAAAAGGATGGTCGATTCATGATGCCTTAGTAGAAGCCTGCGGTTCAAGACTCCGACCAATTTTAATGACAACGCTTACAACAGTATTAGGATGGCTTCCAATGGTATTCTCAAGCAAAGGAAGCTCGGGATATTATCAAGGAATGGCTATTGCGGTAATGTTTGGACTTTCATTCTGTACGGTATTGACATTGTTCTTTACACCAGTGTTGTATTCGTTGGTTGAAGAAAGAAAAGAGAAAACAAAAAGAAAAGAAGAAAAAAGAAGACAAGAAAAAGAAGAAGAACGAAAAGGGTATGCAAAATAATTTGATTCTTTGATTTATTGGAATGTTCGATAATTTGTAAAATATAATTTTTATGAGTTATCGAATAAAGTTAAATTTATAAAAAGTAGAGGAGAATTTTTGTGAAAAGATTAGAGATATATTTTGATTCATTTTTATACTGAAAAATGAAAGAGGAATTAAGAGAATATGGAATAGATCAATATTTTATAGTTCCAACTGTTCATAGTTCCTGGAGTAAAACTTTTAAACATTTTAATACACATGTTTGACTAGGGACAGATAGTATCTTTAATTACTTATCTGGAAGATGAGGCATGCCAAGAAATTTATACGGATTATTAAAATTATGAAAATAGACTTTAGGGTCAAAGGGAATTTCTATGGGAGCAGTTATTATGCCAGTTGAAGATATTATTTTGTAAAAAAATATAATTTTATACTATCTTCCAATTAAATAGCAAATTAATTATAATTTTTCTCGCAAGAGGTCAAGCTTCCTTTGTCAGTAAATAATATAAGATATAATTTCTGTTTTTTTAAAATGGAATTTGGGTATTAAATGAAAAAGTAGTTTGAATATAAAAAAAGAACGGAGTGATTATTAATGGCAGTTTTTTTGAATTGAAACATCCACTAATTGAACATAAACTTTCAAATTTGAGAAATAAACATACAGATACTAAACTTTTTAGGAAAGCCTAAACGAAATAGCAGGACTTATGGTTTATGAAGCAACAAAAACATTTGCTGCTCAAGGAGATTGAAACAGAAACTCCTATTCAGAAAACGACTACAAAAGTTCTGGATAAGCCAATAACATTAGTTCCCATCCTAAGAGCAGGACTTGGAATGATAGATGGAATATTGCAGCTTCTTCCAAACGCAAAAGTGGGGCATCTGGGAGTTTACAGAAACGAAGAAACTTTAGAGCCGGTCTATTATTACGCAAAAATGCCAACAAACGTTGTCGAAAGTCAGGTTTTCGTAGTAGATCCAATGCTTGCAACAGGTGGTTCAATGATTTACACACTTGACTATTTGAAAGAAAAAGGCGTAAAAAATATAACTGTACTTTGTATCATTGGTGCTCCTGAAGGAATAAAGAAATTTACTGAAAAACATCCCGATGTTGACTTGTACATTGCGGCAATTGATGATGGACTTAATGAACATGCGTATATCTATCCAGGATTGGGAGATGCAGGAGATAGAATATTTGGAACAAAATAGTAAAATGAATTTTTTAGGAAAATGCTCTAATTAAAACAATTAGGGTATTTTTGTATATTTTGCTTTATAAAAAGAAAAAAATATAAAATTATGAAAAATTTGATTAAAGGATATTTTTATACTATTCCCCGTTAAAGCAATGGAGTTTTTTATAATTCCGTTTAGCAAGGGTCAAGACCCCTTGTCAGAAAGTAAATAGGAAATTATTTCTTTTTCAAAAGGGGTTTAGTATTAATAGTGTGTAATAGTATAATCCTATAAAAATAGGGAAATAATATTAAAAAGGAGTAGGAGAATACATTACAAACTTGATTTAAAAAGGAATTTTTATAACTACTTCCGCTCCTTTGGTTTTTGTTGTCTTTTATTTATAAATACTCCGTAACTTTTTGCCGCAATAGAATTTTATTCTTTTTATCGACATTTTGAATTCCTACACCGCCTGTCTTGCTTTTTTTGAACTGTTTAGCTTTTTCAAAGCCTATTCCGTTATCTTTGACTGAGATATTGACAGTGTTGTTTTGTCTGTAAACGTCTATTGTGATGATTCCGTTTCCAGAAAGGTTTTTTATTCCGTGATAGATGGAGTTTTCTACAATTGGCTGGATTATGATTTTTGGAACTTCGATGGAAAGAAGGCTTTCATCTTCTATGTTGAAAAAAATAGGAAAGTTTGTCTTCATATCTCTGCTTTTTGTATGAATAAATATTCTTTAGTGTGCATAATTTCATCTTTTAACGGTATTTTTTCGTGTCCGTTGCTAAGGGAAAGCCTAAAATAGTTTGCAAGTGATTTTGTAATGCTGATTACTTTTTCATTGTCTTCAAATTCTGCCATCCAAATGATTGTATCTAGCGTGTTATACAGAAAATGGGGATTAATCTGGCTGTGAAGAGCCTTTATTTCATATTCCCTGCAAATATTTTTATCTTTTTCAACCATTACATTAAAATGTTCTACAAGGTTCTGAATTTCATAGCCTGTTTTTTTCACTTAAATGAAATTCTACAGATTATTTTCAAAGTTTTGCATATGATTTTTCCAGTTTTATTAAAGGTCTTAGAATCTTTGTTATTACGATAAATGTAATAATAGAGGAAAAAGCTAATGAAACTAGGAAAATGATAATAACTATGTGAGAGAAATTTTTTCTTTAAGGTAACTAAGTCATTTGTGTTTGCAAGGCTTCTAAATTCCAGTTTGTATTTTTCAATCTGTGTTTTCGTATAAATATGTATCTTTCTTTTTATTCTTTTCTGAAAAATTTTTGCAAAAACACTTTTTATCAGCAAAAACATTTTACGTCTTTTGTAGTAAATAATATTGTTGTTTTTGTCTACTATAATATTGTCGATTTGTTTTCCAAAAGAGATAGAATTTAAATATCTTTCAAGAATTTCATATTTAATGTCAAAAACAATAACACCAAGATTTTTCTCCCTTTGAATTTTTTTATGTCCCTGACTGATTGAAAGAAACCAGAGAGCTGAGTTCATAGAGGAGGTGGAATTTTTTTCTGCTGGGATTAAAAACAGGGCATATCTGAATTGTTTTATAGCATCTACATACCATTTTTTTCCTTCATCATATTTTTCTGATATTTTCATATCATTATTTTTGTCACTGGATACAATGTTACCATTTTTTTCCAATTACAGTAATACTTTTTAATTCCTTTTATTATATTCAAGAATCGAATAAATCATTTTTTTCAATGCTCTTTTTGAATCTTCATTTCCTGATATTAAAAAAATTTCTAACATCGGCATCAACAGATAAGAGATTAATCATATTTTTTTCAATTTATCCGCATAAAGAGTAATATAACGGGATGTATTTATAACATTTTTCGTTAGTATATTCAATTTCTTGTTCATTATGATGTATTTTGAAGTATAGTAAAAAAATACTGCTTAAAAAGTACAAACAGAAGATTTCCAATAATATAATAAAAACAGCTGAAGCAGCATCGAGTTTTTTTCATAGTTCTTTTAGTTTCATAGTTTCTCCAGCACACTTTTTCTTAAATTCTTTTCGGTGTCATTCCAAAAGTTTTTTTAAATTTTGAATTGAAATAATTAAAGTTTTCCATTCCTACAAGCTCTCCAATTTGATAATTTTTCAGATCTGTTGTCAAAAGCAGCAGCTTTTGCCTTTTTCCATCCGCATATTATTCAAATAGTCCTGAAAAAGGAATACCAAACAAATTTTTTAAAAAGTGAACTCAAATATCCAGAAGATAAATTCATTTCGTCAGCCAGAGAATTTAAGTTAAAGGAAATATCACTGTATTTTTTTCTTCAATTTTTTGTTAAAATATCTTTATACTTGCTATGGAGAAATATTTTTTTATCAGATTTTCTCAGTTTGGCTAATTTTATTAATAATTTCTTTCTTGCTTCGTTATATTTTTATCTTCTTCCAGCTTATAGATAAGTTTTTGAAATTATTTCATTTATATCCGTTTTTGAAACAGGTTTTAAAATATAGTCTTCAACTCTGATTTTTAAAGCCTTTTGAGCATATTCAAAAGTAGTCATATCCAGAAATAATGGCTATCTTTAACATCACTTTTTCAGATCTTTCATTTCCTCGGCAAGAGTCAGCCCATTTTTAAAGGGAATATTTATATCCAGCAAGACAAGGTCAGGCAAGACTTCTGAAAAGTCTTAAAGGCAGAATTACCATCTTCTGCCTCATAAACATCACTTATCTTATATTTTTCAAAAATCAATAAAGGTTTTAATACTCTTCTTATAATCGGTTCATCATCAATTATTAAAATACTATACACTTATTTAACAGCTCCTTTGATTTGTGCAGCAGTCAGATGTCCCGGCAAAGTTTTAACAATATTCAAGTTCCCATCCAATATAATGTTTGAAGGATATCCCCAAAACTTTTTGCCCTTTTTAGCACTTCCCCTTTTCATCCAGTAAAACAGTAATATTTTTTTGTAATTAAGCCCTTTATACCACTGAATAAATTTAGCTGTAGGTTTTTCTCCTTTTGTCCCGGAGAAGCAATTGTTATAACTGTAAAAATTCTTACTTTTATCTGCACTTAAAGAATTAATTTCGCTTAATCCCGAAAGACAGATAGGACACCATGAAGCCCACATTTTAATATATATTTTTCTTACCTTTTGTACTTGTTAAGGGAAACAGGTTTATTATTAATGTCCTTTAACTGAACTCCTTGCAATGTATTTCCAAATGAAATCGATCCAAAACTCAACAAAAGTTACAATTGTTACAATTAATTTTTTTCATAAAAATTACTTCCTTTCTGTATTATAGCAAATTTAAAAATATTTTTTTGTAATTATTTTTTTAAGTTATTTTGATTACTAATTGTTTTATAAAAATTTAAAAATTATATTTTTAAAAAAATAAAATTATTAAAACTTATTCATTATTAGCAAAATTCTATAAATATAATTAGAAATCCTCCAAAAGATTTTTAAAATAGTTTGTGTATTGATTTAAAGCTCGTACTTTTTTTAGTAATTTCCTGAGAGAAAAAGGAAAATAGAACAAATGGAGTGGCAAGTCCCTAAGACGTATATAAACATCATTAACCCTCCATAGACTGCAGATCCTTTTTCTCCTGCAAGAGTAAGCACTGAGGCAAGAATAGGGCCTACACATGGAGTCCACCCTAGACTAAATGTTAGTCCTAGCAAAAAGCCTGTAATGAAGAATTTTTTTCCCAATTAAATCTAAATTTACAGATTTATTTTTTTCTAAAAAGTTAAATTTTAAGATGCCTGTCTGATGTAATCCCAGTATTATTACAAGTATTCCTGCCAAAAACTTTTTATAGTGTCATTAAAGAAAAATTCCTGTAAGAAAACTAAAACTAAAGCCTATGCTTACAAAAAGTAAGTGAAAGACCCTAAAATAAATAGAAAAGGTATTAAGCACAGTTTTTTCCTTTGCTTAAAATTCCCCAAATATACAGGAACAATGGGAAGAATACATGGAGATAGAAAACTTGCTACCCTCCTAAAAAAATACGCTTCCTACCAGTAATGGCTGATTAAACATAAATTATCTCCTATCCTGTTCATTTTACTGAACTAATTTTATTAAATATCCGTAATGTTCTTTTTCCATATCTTTTAATGGGATAAATTTAATTGAAGCACTGTTTATGCAATAACGAAGCCCGCCTTTGTCTTTAGGCCCATCATCAAAAACATGTCCCAAGTGGGCTTTTCCACTTCGACTAAGCACTTCTGTCCTTACCATATTAAAACTTGTATCATTTGCATAAGTTACAACATCTTTTGAAATAGGTTTTGTAAAACTTGGCCAGCCACAGCCAGAATCATATTTATCTTTTGAGGAAAATAATGGCTCTCCTGTTGTTATGTCCACATAAATTCCAGCTTCATGATTGTCCCAGTACTCGTTTGAAAAAGAATGTTCGGTATTTTTCTGTGTAACGCTGTACTGCAGCGGGAGTAAGCCGTTTTTTTCAATTCTTCATCACTTGGTTTTGGATAATCTTTTGGATCAATACTAACTTCATCTGCCTTTACTGACATCAATGTGACAATATCCGTTAGGATTTTTTTTCAAATAGTCCTGATGGTATTCTTCTGCGAGTATATAATTTTTCAAAGGCTGAACTTCAACTTGAATTTTATCTGTATATTTTTTCTGCTCTTCTTCAATTTCCTGTAAAATAAGTTCTTTATCTTTGGGATTAGTATAATAAATCCCTGTTCTGTATTGTCTGCCTCTATCATTTCCCTGCTGATTAATGCTAGTAGGATCTACAACTTGAAAATAATATTTAAGCAGCTTGCTCAAAGAAATTTTGTTTGCGTCATATTTTACGTGAACTGTTTCTGCGTGATCCGTTGATGCGACAATGTTATAACTCGTTTTTTCAGTTTTACCATTCGCATAGCCAACCGTAGCATCCTTTACCCCTGTCGATTCTTTTCCATATGCCTCAAGTCCCCAGAAACAGCCACCAGCAAGATAGATTTCCCTGATGTTTTCGTTCCCTGTCTGAATCATATTTTCTTTTTTTGGTTTATTTTCATTTCTGTTTTTACGATTTTTGTTTTTATTTGATAATACTACTGAAAATAAAGCTAAAGATAGTATTAAAAATAATAGTAGACTTCTAGATTTCATAAAACCGCCTCCCGATTTATATTTAAATATTTTTTGTATCTACAAGAATAGTATAGTCCCAAAAATTGATATGAAATATAGTAATATTTTTCTATAATTTTTATAATATTTGTTTATTTATTTACTAATCAAATTTGATATAATTTTAAAAAAAGAGTTAAGTTAAAATATAAAATCAATATTTTTTTAAAATAAAAATAAAGGGTCTTTGTGATATATTAAAGAACTGTGATTAAAAAAATAGATTAAAGAAAAATATTAATAAATAGTGTCTTGAAATATAGATTATCTAGGAGGAAAAAAATAGTGGGTAACATCGCTTGTAGGAACACAGAGGTCGGGGGACTGATATGAAAAACACGTTAAATGGTGTAAAAAGTAAAAATAGTGGCTTTGGGAAAAACAGGAAGTAATGTAATAAATAAAATGATATTAAATAACATTGTAAAAGGCTGACTTTTATAACGATAGACACGGAAAAGGTAAATTTAGATAGTTCAAAAAGCTTCGAAAAATATTTGTGTCATCAATAACTTCATTTGAAGCAATGGAGGATTTAAGAAAACAAACAGAAAAAGAATTTCAAAATGCAGATATGGTGTTTATAATAGCTGAAATGGGAGAAAAAACAGGAACTCTGCTTTCATCCGCTGTGGCAGAAATTGCGAAATCTATGAATATACTAACGGTTGCAATAGTGTCAAAGCCTTTTTGATTTTGAAGACCTGAATAAAAATAAAACTTGCTAAAAAGGGAAAAAGGAAAGATTAAAACATTTTTGCTGATACAATAATAGTCATTCCATATCAAAGATTGAATGATTTATACATAAATCTTCCAATGGTAAATATCTATGAAAAAGGAGAAAAAGCCTTTGTAACAATTGTAAAGGGAATACTGGACTTAATAAAAAAACAGGGAATTGTAAATTTAGACTTTGCAGACATTAAGTCTATATTGCAAAATTCAGGCAAAACAGTATTAGGCTTTGGAAAAGCAGACGGAGAGGACAGAGCAAAAAAGCGGTAGAACAGGCACTAAATACTCTACTTTTAGAACGTTCAATAAAAGGAGCAGGAAAAATACTAATGAATATAACCTCAGGAAAATGACATACGCCTAGAAGAAATCAGCCAAATCGCCACAGCAGTAGCCAAAAGTTCCGAAAATCCAGACTTATTTCTCGCATGGGGAACAGTCTTTGAAGAAACTAAATTTGAAAATCCTGAAGATTTTGAACAAAAAGGGAGCTGTGTAAAAGTATATTTGATTGCAACAGATTTTTCGCAATTAATAAAAATAATTTAAAAATTTATAAATAAAAAGAAAAAGTATTGACTAATCAATTAGATATGATATAATTACATTGAAAGAAAAAGTTTAAAAACAGGTGTTCCACTACCTTAAAATGAAGCAACTTTAATGCAAAGCTACCAATTATGGTAGCTCGAGGGGATTTATGAAGTTATATGAAGTAGATGAAAGTTATATAAATTATTTGAAACTTTTGACAATAGAGTTTTAAATTATTCAGGAGAAAATTATACAAAACACGAAAATATATTGAGGGTGCTTTTTAAAAGTGAATAATTGTGATTATTTAGCACCATTATCATCTCCAAATAAAAAGTGATTATACTAATGGAAAAATACGAAAGTCAAATAATTTTATTATTAGAATTACTGATAAACAAAGAAACATTTTACTGGGAACTATAAAAATAAGCAATATGATTCCAATTTTTGATAAAACAGTAATTAAATATTATGATATTCACAAGGAAACGGATGAATGCTACAAGAAATTAATTTTAAAGGAATTAAGATTTATTTATGCCAACAAAGAAAAATTAAAAACAGCGATAAAAATTATACAATCAAAAAAATACATAATATGTCATGGATTATATAAAAGCATACGATTGAGTTTTTATTAATTAGAAGAAAAGGCGAAATCGTATAAAAATGATAAAAAGTTCTAATATATTTGATAAAAATATGTTAAAAATCTGGAAAAAGAAAAACTTTATATATAAAGGAGAAAAATATGGACGGTATTGGAATAAAAAGTTATTGGAATCGGTATGGTGGGAAATGATGTCTTGAATAAGATGATGAAAAAGAGATTGCAGAAAGTTGAATTTGTAGGGAATTGACACAAATCAAGGGAATTTGGATAAACTGAATGTAGGAACAAAAAAATATTGGCTTCTGAAGATTTAAGTGAAAAAGTGCAGAGTGCATTGAAAAAAATACTAATTTAGTATTTATTTTTGACGGAAATGTCCGAAAAAAAGAATAATGAGATAGCCTGCATTGTTTCAGAAGTTGCAAAAACAATGGGAATATTGACAGTGGTTGTAGTTGCACATCAATTAATTCAAATGGAGAAATGAAGAAATCAAGAAATTAGAAGAAGTTTCTGATACTGTTATAGTTTTGCCTCTTAAAAAAATTAGTGGAAGCAGATTTAAGTGTAACTTTTGATAAATTATTTGAAAAAGAGATGAAAATTTTTTTATAAAAATGTAGAATTTATAACAAATCTAATAAAAACAAGGGTAGTGAATCTTGATTTTGATGATGTAAAAATAATGCTAGGAAATTCAGGAGAAGGTGTAATAGCATTTGGTAAAGGTGAAGGGCAGAATAAGGTAAAACTTGCTACAGAACAAATAACAAAACAGTCCCTTTTTATAAAAAAATATTCCAAAAAGCGAGAAAGATATTGTTAAGTATTACAGCAGGACCAGACATTGGATTGACAGATTTACAGGAAATAACTATGATTATAAATGAAAAATTTGCAGCAGACCAAACAAATATACTATGGGGATACATTATGGATGTTGAGCTTGAAGATAAAATTGAAGTGAAATGCTAATAACGGATAAACTAAGATAAAAAGTTGAATTATAATGAAATATAAGTAAGAGGGAGTATAATTATGAAAGATGAAATAATGTCTGTTTCAGACTATGTTTTATTAAGTTTATGATATACAAAACTTTGAGTTTCTTGAACAATTAATAACTCATATAAAAATTTCAGAAGCAAAGCAGTGTTCGTACTGTCTCTTTAGATGAAAACATTGTGAACATTCTCTTAAAACTTCTTAAAGGTAAAATTATTGAGGAAATTAGAAAAATAAAAAGCTGATGAGAAACTTTTCTGATAGTGGTATGATTTGATGTATATTGGAACTTTATTTAAATATTAGAGTTTCAAAATTGAATATTAAGGATATAAAGGTTAAGTAATTATAGAAATAAAAATATATTGAGAAAAATTGAAAAATTTTAAGGATAATTGTT
>BNJU01001495.1_pt1 | contig 16485 bp, 35 predicted proteins | sample 8539281 | NCBI WGS metagenome assembly BNJU01 (sample SAMD00202456, study PRJDB9452) | human saliva metagenome | isolation source: human saliva | place: Japan
TGTATTATATCAAAAAAAGAGATAATTTCTCTCTTTGTAGATTACTACGACGATCTTCCTTGATACGAGCGTTCTTAGCAGATAATCCCTTGAGGTAGCCGAGCTTAGCTCTACGAACCTTACCATAACGAACTACTTCAATCTTTTCGATGATTGGTGAATGAACTGGGAATGTTCTCTGTCACCTACACCGTTGAAATCTTACGAACTGTGAATGTTGCGCCAACACCACCATTAGAACGGTCAGCTACAACACCTTCGAAAGCCTGAATACGTGTCTTCTGACCTTCCTTAATACGTACGTTTACCTTAACTGTGTCACCTGACTTGAAATCAGGAACATCTGTACGTAGCTGACTCTTTGTAATCTTTTCTACTAAATTCAACTTCATTTTCTTTTTCTCCTTTTTACGATTAATCAGCTGCTCATGAACCTACATCATATCAGCGGAACAGTGACGCACTACATGTGCCGTTAAATGATAACATAAGCCGTGATTCTTCACAAGATTTTTATTTCTTTACAGAAGTTGTATGAAAATGACACCAAACGTTATATGCCACAAAGACAATGATTGCGGCCACAACGAAAGATAAATAGCTCTACTAAAAATAATACTTTCTATTTGGCTACGTAATAGAACAGTTCCAGCATCCATGATGAAAATGGAAAAAGTAACGCAAGGAAGAAAGTATTTCTTATGCTTATACTTCACCGCAAAACCATACAAGTACAGATAAAGAAACTTGTGCCATCATGGCAGAAATACGTTCGATACCACTTAGCAAGAATACATAAGATGGTGTTGTAGATAATGTCTGCATTGCTAGATTCATCTTCGTAAGTGTCAAAGAATCTAATTGTGATAGCGTATCATTAATTGTGCCCTTGTTCATCATGATTGCGATTGTGATGTAGTTTAACATCATAAACCCAACAATCATGATAGCTTCACATCCACCATGGCCTACGCCATACATCAAGGCATTAGAATCTTTATCCATGCGGCTCTTTAATACCGTACGATATGCAATCCATCTACCACATTCCTCAAATACAGCAGCCATAAGACCACCATATACCGCATATAAAACAATGTTATTACGAATTGTTTCCCCAATTGCGCTCTTGAAGATTGTTTGGTTCACTGCAGTTTCTAAAGTAAATACAAATACAAACATCACAGCAACACCCACAATAATTGGGACATATTCACCCTTCTTTTTGTGGAAGTACATTGCTAAAAAGAACTGGTAAAACCAAATGCAATCACACATGAAACAATCATGCATGCAATGGTTAAATTTGGTACTATTAAATTCATTGATTATCCTCCGTTATCCAGCCAAAGTGGACACATGCTTTATAGATTCCATCGTTGACATTTGAATCAGTCACATAGTCTGCGAGTTCCTTCAATGCAGGATACGCATTTCCCATAGCGATGGAAGTCCATCTTTTATCAAACATAATCATATCATTTTTCCATCTCCAAACACAACGACATCGCTTGGATCTGCTTGTAGATACTCCATCATGTTCAAGATTCCATCTTTTTTCTTGTCATGCTGGAATACACAATAGGTTTTAGCCATTCGTAAATGACCAATCTCGTCTACCCATGGATTTTCCTGTTCATACGCATCATCAAATGCTAAGTATACCTTTAGAATATTTGGAATCTTTGTATAATCCAAATTTGGTTCATAGATATAGGTTGTAAGTTCCTTGCGTAAGCCTGCTTGTTCAAGGAAACGATAGTCACGCATATATACTTTATCACTATCATCCAACATCAACAGCCAACCGATATTTTCTTCATCCGCATGTCGTAATAATTCCTGTACTTTCTCAAATGGAAGTGGCTCATTTTTGATAATTTGATGTTGATATTCAAGGCATCCACCACCTGCACATACAATATTATAAATTCCTATCTGATTGGTAAATGAAACTGTCTTATAGTGTGCTCTACCAGTTGCGATTGACACAAAATGACCGTTCTTTTTCTAATTGATGTAGTGCAACCTTCGCACTTGGCACAATGCGATGTGTTGCGTCATCCGTTAATGTGCCATCGATATCAAAGAAGAAGTATTTCTTTTGATTACTCATACTTTATCCACTCACTTTGAATTTGGTTGTCATCCTTAGAAATGACATTCACACCGCTAATGATATCCACCTTTGTACATAACCAGAAGTCATCTTCTGGAAATTGCGGTTTACTTGGATCAAAAGAACTTGGCACCTTCTTGTTGTTTCAGAGTTCCACTCTCTCTTGTAAGTCATCAAGATTATGATTTTTCTAATAGAGCCTTTAGATAGTCTGCACATAAGGTATCCTCTTCTGTCTCAATCTTTCCTTCCCAACCCATCGGTACAATTGATACAACCTCTGGATTTTGTTCGAGGATATATTTTACAGTTGCCTTTGCATTAACAAGAGCTCCTGTAACAATCTGGCTAGCATTCACTGCGGAAGCGAGTCCTAAAAACACCTGCACTTGTTGTATGGATTAAGGTCTTTCCACTCAGGTCTACTCCTACAAACTCACTTGGAGAATTACCATAGTCAAAACCTTCAACTTTAATACCTTTTCTTTCCCCAACAAGGATATAAGATGGATTCTTTTTCTTTCAGCGCTAATGCATCTTCCACTGTCTTAACAGGTATTACTTTCTTTGCGCCACTAGCGTACATGTATGCTTCTAAACTAAATGCACGAAAGACATCAATAATGACAGTTAAGCCTGTTGCTTTCTGTGCTCCTGCCACAAGTGGTAAGATTTGAATTTTCATATATTTAATTTCCTCCAATCCTTTTAGCTGGTGCTTGCGAAATATAGTTATCAAGGATATTATATTGAATAAAGGAGATGGCAAAATGAACGAACAAAAGCTCATTTACCCATTTGATTACCTACATCATCGCGTAGCGACAGTTGCCTTATATGGCACCAACAACCCATTGGTCGTTGTCGGCAACCTAGTTCTACGTACTTATTATACAGATGATACGAAGAAAAATGTTGATATTGATCACACTTCTGAGTACGTAATGGATGCGGTATTTTACGAAACAAACAAAAGTCATTCGAGAGTCTTTAGACGATCCATATAACGGTAAGCGTGAACTCGTTGAAGTGCCAATGCCACAGCTTGGCCCAGGATATTGTGTCATTTACAATGAAGCTGAAATTCCATCTCAACGACATGACGATTTTATTACAATTCTCGGTCATCTGAAGATGATCCTCATGGTGTTGCGATTATCATGAAGCGTTTTAGAAGATGGTTCTTTAACTTGGCTTGGTGAAAAAGAAGCCAGAAAAGTTAGCCGCAAAATGCGATAAGGTCCTAATACTAGGGACCTTATTTTTCTATTCAAATTCTTCTTTTTTAATGCAGGGTTCTTTTCAAATGCATGTGCTACATAAGAACATTCAGGTACAATCTTTACCTTCTTTTCTCTTGCATGCTCTAATACACAATCTAAAAAGCTTACCAGCAATACCCTGTCCCTTCATAGATGGATCTACAACCGTATGGTTTAATACCCACTTTCCCATCCTTTTCATAATACTCGCAAAGACCCTACTTCTTTTGCCTTCATCGTTATAGGCTTTTTGCGCCATTTTCTTCAAAAACGAATTTCCATAAAGTTCTCCTATTCTTGTTCTATTATACTCAATTTACAAGAAATACTGGAATAGATGTTGTGACATGCTTCTGTGGTGTTAGACGAAAAGTATGCTTTTTGTTTCGCTTTGTTACAAAGTTTGAGTGCATACTGCAGTCACTGCTGAGGCAAAAACGAGCAATACCAAACCTGTACATCCACTTCATTTAAAACCTATCTGTTCTGCAAGCATCGCTGCTTCCTTGTTGTAGTAATATCCATTTAACAAGGCAACCCACTGTTCTGGGCTTAGATTATTTTTCTCACTGTGATATTGTTCATAAGCAAACTCTTGTAATGCAGTGTGTAATGTTTTCTGTTTTCATAAAAGAAATCCTCCTGGCATTATCGTAACTGTCAGGAGGATTATTGTTAATACACATAAATACACTTTAATGAAACATTGTTAGATAGTTTAAAACAAAGATATAGTGACAAAGACTTCCCAGCAACACAAAACAATGGAAAATCTCATGATTGCCAAAAGACTTACTAGCTAAAAGCTTTGGTTTTCAAGGCGTGAATTACTGCACCTATCGTATAGGAAATCCCACCTGCTAATAACCAGATAAATCCATGTACTGATACTGCGTTTTAATATCTGTGGTAAAAACATAATACAAAGCCAACCCATAAGCGAATACATCACTGAGGATACCCACTTTGGACAAGTTACCCAGAATAATTTAAATACAGATACCTGCAATTGCGATGATCCAAATCATCGTTAATAAGATTGGCCCTACCGTATCCTTTAGTGCTGTTAAACAGATTGGGTGTATAACTTCCAGCAATTAAAGATAAAGATGGAAGAATGATCAATTTTCTTTAGATTTAAAATCTACCTGATTTCGATACATGGAAACTATGATAACTAGTCGATGCACCATACAACATAAATCATACTTAACATAAATATCATAAAAAGCTAATCATCGTAAAGGAAATGATGCCTGATACGCCGACGCTTTAATGAGTAAATTGGCATGCCAATAATTGCAGCGACCATTCCTATAAAAGTGTGTTACCGCACTCCAGAAATCCTTGATGCGAAACACAAATATTTCTTTTTCCTGGACTGATTGTCATATCTTTATATGTCATACATCAGCACCTCCATTCTCAAAAACTGATAATCGGTTTTTCATTAACCTATATACATCTTATCGGTTATTTCAAAAACCCGTCAAGAGTTATAGTATATCGTTGACGAGTTCTTCACTATGTATACACTTAAATTATGAAAAACAAACACAAAAATTGAAAGTACCCTTCACGAATTCCGTTTACCAGCATATAACGAGATTCTGATGTTGGTCTCTATCTTGAACAGGTCTGCAAAAGTTTATCAATAGCTATTTCACTGAGTTTCCTGAGATGCAGGTTACTCCTTCGATGATTTCAAACTACGCAAAACAAAAGCTCTTTGACCGTGTAAATAAGAAAACCTATACACGTGATCAAATCTCCATCTTATTATTTATTGTTTGTGCAAAAGACTGTATTATCGATTGAAAATATTCGTTTAGCACTGCATGAATTCCAACAAGGAAATGATACAACTCAAGAACTACATCAATATTGCAGTGAGTCTCTTATGAATACGCTATCCTCTTTCTATCATCATGAACAAAGTGAAACACCTTCCCTTCATGATGACAAGCATCCAATGTTAAATAACATCATTACTGCTGTTGCACATAAGATGTATCTTGAAAGATACTTTCGCATCACTAAAAGAAATAAAAATATCTGTATGCATATATCACCATGCATACAGATATTTTTATTCATCTAATTTTTTTACCACAATTTGTACAGAAGATCGCGTCTTCTTCTAAGACTTCAGAACCACACTCCTTTACAAACTTTTATGAGTAGGTTCTTTTACTTCTGCAGTATCATTCTCAATTGCAGTTGAGATTACTTGTGTATATCCTTCCGTTTCTACAGGATCTACTTTCGGTGTTTCTTCCAAAATAGCTTCTGTTTCAACTGGTTCTTCTTTTGTGGTCTCTGCCAACTTTTCTTCTGAACTTTCTTCAACTGGTTCAGGCTTTTCTTCAATTTCGAGTTGGGTTGATTCTTCTTCAACCTTTTTCTTCTACTTCATGAAGGAGCTGTTTCTTCTGTCTTTACTTCCTCAACTGTAGATGATTCCCTTTTCTACTTCAACTTCTTCACTATAGTCTTTCGCAAAGAGTGCCTTACGACGTACAAAGTAGATGATATTTAAACAGATATAGATAATACCTGTAATGAGCCATACAACCACAAATACTAGTAGTGGAATATAGGATACAAAACTTGCTGGAACTTTAATTCCAAAGTTTACTAGGTATCCCATACAACAGTAGATACAGTGCTTGGTGGTAAGTACATAAGTGCTGCGACCATAACACCACCACAGATGATATACATCACAATTAAATAAAGATTCCATAATACTGTGGAAAAAAACCTGCCCATAATGAGTCCTCTTTCAATTTCAAATACCCAATAAACAAGGATAATTAATGCCAATAAAATAGAAAGGATTGGCCAGAAAGCAGATCCTAAGTGATTCGTAGCGTATCCATAGATATTTAGAACAGGTGCTAATAAATGCGGTAACATATCTGATCCAAATAATTCCATTAAGATACTAACGAATACATAAATATAAAAACAGAATCTGTATTGGTAAACTAATAAACTTTAGAAAAATTTAACCACTTTAGTGGTGTTTTTACGTGAAGTATATTTCATATCAAAATTTCCCCTTTTATCTATTATACGTCAATTCATAAAAAGAAAGTAGTATTTACTCTCTTCCTATCGTAATCTCTCGTTGTATTTTTAAACAAGATTATTTATTATGCTTGCTTTCAACATCACAATACTTGCAGAGGTATTTACCACTTGTTTCATCTGCTAGATAGAATACATGTGGTATCTCACGTTCAACGGATGTAATACATCTTGGGTTTTGGCATGATTACATTGACAAGTTCTTTTGGCAGTTGGAGATGGTCCTTGCTAGAAAGAACCCCATCGACAACTTTATTCACTGTGATGTTTGGATCAATAAAGCCAAGAATATCTAAGTCTAAATCAATCATAGAATCGATTTTGATAATATCCTTCTTACCGTATTTTTCTAGATACTACATTTTGAATAATCGCAACGGAACAATCCAGCTTTTTCTAATTGTAATAAGCTGTAGATTTCCATTGATTTACCAGCCTTGATATGATCTAGTACAATACCTGTTTTTACACCATCGATATTCATTATTGGACCTCCTTAACGATGTTGAGAAGATTTAAAATTAGAGCCATGCGAATGTATTTACCACAGAGTGCTTGTCTAAAGTAGGCAGCACGTGGGTCATCATCAACTTCGACTGAAATTTCATTCACTCTTGGTAGTGGGTGTAAGATAGCCATATCTTTCTTTGCATTTAGCAAGTTTGTCCATATTCAAGATATAGGTATCCTTTAAGCGGATATAGTCTTCTTCGTTGAAGAATCTTTCACGCTGTACTCTTGTCATGTATAAGATATCTAACTCAGGCATAACTGCTTCCATGGTTTCTACTTGCTTATACGCAGCTCCTGCCTTTTCAAGCATGTCAATGATGTACTGCGGTACTCGTAATTCTGGAGGAGCGATTAGTACAAACTTCACATTCTCATACCGTAACATCGCTTCAATTAAAGAGTGAACTGTTCTACCAAACTTTTAAGTCACCACATAAGCCTACTGTAAGGTTGTTGAGTCTTCCCTTTTCTCTTGTGATGGTAAGAAGGTCTGTTAGTGTTTGGGTTTGGATGATGATGTCCACCATCACCACCATTGATGATAGGTACTGTTGTTCGTCTTGCGGCTACGATAGGTGCGCCTTCCTTTGGATGTCTCATAGCGATGATATCCGCATAACAACCCTACCGTTCGAATCGTATCCTCACCTTTCTCCCTTTGAAGCGGAACTTGAGGAAGCTTCAGAGAAGCCCAATACAGAACCACCAAGTTCTAACATCGCTGCTTCAAAGCTGAGTCTTGTACGTGTGCTTGGTTCAAAGAATAACGTTGCCAGTTTCTTCCCCTTACAAATATCAATGTATTTGTCAGGGTTTGTCATGATATCTCCTGCAACTTTTATCATTTTATCGATTTCTTCTACTGAAAAATCTGTGATGCTAATTAAATTTCTAATTTCCATTACTGATTTCCTTTCATCAATGATTCATCACTACTGTTGTTTCCTAAATCTTCAAACAAACATCTTATTATCAATTCTGATTTATCGTTGAACAATTCTCCTTTCCCTTAGTCTTTATGTGCAATTCCATGATTTCATCAAGTGAAGTAATTCCTAGTTTTTCCATTACCTGTGGTAGTTCTTCAATGATTTCTTTACATGCCATTGGATTGATGAGATTTGCAGCTCCAATCTGTACGGCAGTAGCCCCTGCCATCATCATCTCAATGACATCTTCTGCAGTTGAGATACCACCAATACCAATGATTGGAAGATTTGTTGCCTCATATACTTCATATACCATTCTTAGTGCAACCCAGGGAAGATTGCAGGGCCTGAGAAGCCACCTTTTTTTATTGGCGATGACTGGTTTTCTGCGATTGATATCGATACGCATTCCCATCAAGGGTGTTGATCAGTGAAATGCCATCTGCACCACCTTCTTCTGCTGCACGTGCAATTTCTTTGATATCAGTTACGTTTGGACTGAGTTTCATATAGATAGGTTTTGTCGTTACTTCTTTGATTTTCTTTGTTAGTTCTCTAACGTTATCTGCGTTTGTCCCAAACGCTAGTCCACCATGGTCTACGTTAGGACAACTGATGTTGACCTCGATGATACCGACATTATCAACCTTATCCATTTCTCTAGCTAAAGTGACATATTCCTCTACAGAAAAACCACTGATATTTGCGATAACAGGTTTTCTATATATCTTTTCTAGATCTTTGAGTTCTTTCTGAATGACATTTTCCATTCCTGGATTTTCAAGACCTACGGAGTTAATCAATCCAGAATAACATTCTGCGATTCTAGGTTGCGGGTTTCCCTTACGTCTTTGAACAGTAGTTCCTTTGATCGAAATAGAACCTAAGATATTGATGTCATAAAAGTCTACATATTCTTTGCCAAACCCATAGGTTCCACTGGCTGGAATCACTGGATTATCTAGTGTTAAGCCACTTAACTTTACTTTTGTATTTACATCCATAACAACTCCTTATGTATCAGTACTGGTCCTTCTTTACAGATACGTTTATTTCCTACAAGTGTTTCGCATGAACATCCCATACAGCCTCCAAAGCCACATGCCATACGTGCCTCAAAAGCTATATTGACCATCCTGTGCTTTGTGATAAATCGCTTCTAACATGCGTTCAGGACCACAGGCACAAACATATTCTGCTTGATCAAACCCATTTTGTGACAAAGCCCTTTCTCCATAGGAACCATCTTCTGTATACACTGTGACTTCTAAACCAAGTTTTCTAAATTCTTCATCATAGAAAACTTGATTCTTTCTCTAAAAGCCAAGAATGATTCTTGGCTTTCTTTCCTTCTTCAACTAACTTTTTTTCGCTAAAGCCATACATCGGTGGAACACCTACACCTCCACCAATCAATATCGCTGATATCAGGAATCCAAGTTAGGTTATAACCATTGCCCAATGGCCAAAGAATATCTAGTTTTAATACCTTGTTCCATTTTCACTGAGTGCCTTTGTGCCTTTGCCTACTACCTTGTAGATGATGGTTAGACTTTCATCATTCCAATCTGCGATGGAGATTGGTCTTCGTAAATAGAAGCCCTCAATTTTGATATTGATAAACTGACCTGGCACTAAAGTCTTTAACTTCTCAGATTCTGGACCAGTTGGTTGTAATACCATCTTGTATGTATCTAGTGCAATCTTTACATTCTCAATGATTCTCACTCTTTTCCCTCCACAATGTTTTTATCTTTCTTTTCTCGTCTTGATAAACGAGTTTTCCATCCACAAAGGTTGCGATAACTTTGCCTGTAAGGTTCATACCCTCAAACGGTGTCGATCTTCCCTTTGTTTGAAATTCCTCAGGATTAACTTGCCAGGATAGTTTCGGTATCGACGATACAGATATCTGCGACTTCTCCATTTTCAATATAACCACCTGGTAAGTCCAAAATCGCTTTTCTAGGATTAACACTCATTAATTCAACAAGTCGTTCAAAAGAAATCACATTCTTCTTTACAAGTTCTGTATAGGACACACCAAAGGATGTTTCTAGTCCAACTACACCAAAGGATGATTTATTAAATCCTCTTGATTTTTCTTCTAAGCTATGTGGTGCGTGGTCTGTCGCAATCATATCGATTGTGCCGTCGACGATAGCTTCTAGAATTGCCTTTTTGATCCTCTGGGGACTTGATTGGAGGATTCATTCTGAAGTTTCCTTCATGCTTGATTGTATCGGTATTAAAGGCTATGTAATGTGGTCCCGTTTCACAGGTCACATCAATTCCTCTGGCCTTTCCTTTTCTTACCGCATCTAATGTTTCCTTTGCGGAGACATGACAAATATGATATTTACAACCCGGTTTTTAGCAGATAGTTCAATATCTCTTGCGGCTTGTACACTTTCACTTGCGGAAGTTGTACCTGTATATGGGAATTGTATTGAGACTTTCATCTTCACAATGGGCAGAGATAATCTTTCCTAAACTTGCGACTTTTCACCATCGCATCTTCCATCGTAAAGTCTGCTTGTACACCAACACCATCATCAGAGAAAACCTGCTACATAGTCAGCCATCTCATCCATTTTTGGACAACATACCACGGCCTTTTTGATTTTTCTGTAATCGCACCAAATGGTACTACTTTAATCACTGCATCTTTTTCAATGATATCGAGTTGTTGTTTGAGGCTTGCATAATCACAAGGAGGTGGATTTAAGTTAGGCATCGTAAATACTGTAGTAAATCCCTCCGTGTGCTGCCGCCTTTGAACCTGTGCCAATCGTTTCTTTATAAGAAAAAAACCGGGCTCACGGAAATGTACATGTACATCAACGAAACCCGGTAAAAATATATTTATGATTGAAGTCAAAAACGATATCGTCACTTTGAACACTGTCTGAAACGTCAAATGGGACAAAAGTCTATCACCAGAGATAGCGATATCCATCTTCTCAAAACCCTTTCGTGTAAAGACTGTTGCGTTTTTTAAGATTGTTTTCATATGAAACCCCTTCTAGAGCCAACTACTTAAATCTTCGATATTATAATTGAACTTTTTTTACTTTTTACAATAGAGTTTTTAATTTAGTTTTGTATAAAGTTTCATCTACGATTATTTTGGAATATGAATATATACAAAAAGAGTGTTATTCACTCTCTTGATCATATAGTTTTTTTCCAGACTTTTTCTTCATATTCTGTAAATTGATGTTTTTCAAAAAGGTCTGGTCTGACTTTTCTTTGTCAGTAGTAAAGGATTGTTGTGTACGCCACTCTTGGATCTTAGCATGATGACCACTCAATAAGATATCTGGCACTTTATCCCCTTGGTAATCTGCAGGTTGTGTGTATTGTGGGTATTCAAGTAGGCCATTTTCATGAGATTCATCATCGGTAGAACCTTCACGAATCACACCATTCAGTAAACGAATCACACTATCCATAATGACCATAGAAGCCATTTCCCCACCCGTTAAGACATAATCTCCAATACTGACAAGTTCATCTACATGTTTGTTAATACGTGCATCAAAACCTTCGTAATGGCCACATAATAGAATCAAGTGATCTTTTTGTGATAACTGTCTTGCCTTGGATTGGTTATAGACATTCCCTGCTGGTGACATCATCATACTATAACTATTTTCACTCTTTACAGAGTTAAGTGCATCCAGTACTGGTTGACACTTCATCACTTGTCCAAGTCCTCCACCAAATGGCTTATCATCCACATGGCGATAATTGTCATGGGCAAAATCACGTATCTGTACGAAATCTACTGTAACGAGTCCTCTTTCAATGGCACGGCCAATGATTGAAGTACTGACAAAGTCACGATACATCTCTGGAAATAGTGTTAATACGGTAATCCTCATAGTAGGCCTCCCATACGATGAATCGTCATCACTTTCTTATCTAAATCTACGTTCTTTACAATCATTGGAATGTAAGGAATTAGCACTTCTTTTGCGTCTTCTAATTGAAGACGTAAATTATTTTGAGCACCCAGTGTTTCTTCAACACTGATGATTTTACCTACTGTAATACCTTCTTCATCCACAACTGTTAAACCAACAAGGTCTTTGCGATAGTATTCGCCCTTTTTGAGTTGTTTACGATCTGCTTCATCGATGTAGATTTCACATCCCTTATACTGTTCTACAAAGTTGATATTCTGCAAGTCCACAAAGGATACAAGTGGAAAGCCTTTATGCTTACGATAGGAAGCTACCGTAACTGGTAGATACTTTCTCATCGACACGAATATATACTTGTTTACCCTTGGTATATCTTTCTTCATCAAAGTCAGAGTAACTTTCAATCTTTACTTCTCCTTTGATACCATGCGTATTGATAATTTTGCCAATACAAATATATGCCATCTTCCTTCTCCTTTGTTTTCAAAAAAAGGATGCCATAGCATCCTTAAATCTGTTCGAACTTGATTGTTACTTTCTTGTTATTACTATGAGAAGCAACGGACATTACTTGACGTAATGCGCTTGCCATACTGCCCTTTCTGCCAATCAGACGAGCAATATCATCATTTTTTGCATAAACATGTAACAAAACTTCTTTATCATCTAAGCTAGGCATCAGACGTACATCCAAGGATTCCTTTGTCTTCAACCATTGGCTTAACTAGATTTAGAAGTACCTTATCCAGCTCTGCCATGATGCTTACGCTTTCTTCTTAGCGGCTACCTTCTCATCATGGAACTTCTTCATGATACCTTGACGAGAAAGAATGTTTCTAACTGTATCAGAAGGCTGAGCACCGTTTCTTAACCAATTAAGAGCCTTTTCTTCATTTACTACTACTGTTTCAGGTTCTGTTGTTGGATTGATATGTCCGATTGTTTCGATTTCACGTCCATCTCTAGCAAAACGTGAGTCTGCCGCAACGATACGATATCTTGGAGCCTTCTTGGCACCCATTCTCTTTAAACGTAATTTAACTGCCATGGTATAAATACCTCCTATTTCTTACATGTTTTATTATACTGATTCGAAATTCACTGTCAAGTAAAAAAACCTTTACATCATTAAAATTTAAATGGATTCTTTCCACCAAAGCCATTTGGGAAGTTTTGACCTGCACGCTTTTTGAGCATTACCCATCATCTTTTCTAGACTTTTCTTGGTTTAAGAACCGTTTCTTTGCATGTTGCCCATGGGTCCATCAGCTTCTTCATCTTACCGAAACTGGTTGATGAGCTTATTCACTTCATCTACACTACGACCAGAACCACGTGCTACACGCTTCTTCATTGTGCCACGCATCTTTTCTGGATGCGTACGCTCTTCAAGTGTCATAGACTGGATAATTGCCTTCATATGACGCATCGAGTCACTTGCCTTGGCTTCATCTAACATACCAGCGTATTGATTCATACCTGGAATCATCTTCATAATGCCACCAAGAGGACCTAACTTTTGAATCTGTTCAAACTGCTTTAACATGTCATCCATTGTGAATTGACCTGCAAGCATACGTTCAGCCATCTTATTGGCTTCTTCAAGGTCTAACTTCTCCTGTGCCTTTTCTACAAGAGTAACAACGTCACCCATTCCAAGAATACGGTCAGCCATACGATCAGGATGGAAGATATCCATATCCTCAATCTTTTCACCTTCACCGACAAACTTGATAGGAACACCTGTGATCTTCTTAACAGAAAGAACACCACCACCTCTAGAGTCACCATCAAACTTCGTTACAACTAAACCTGTTAGTGGTAACGCATCCTTAAAGGCTTGCGCTACGTTAACGATATCTTGACCAGTCATCGCATCGACTGTAAGGAGAATATCATTTGGATGAACAAGTTCATTGATATCCTTTAACTCATTCATTAACGCTTCATCGATATGTAAACGACCAGCAGTATCGATAAATACTGTATCGAAACCATTCTTTTCAGCGTATTCCATACCCTGACGAACTGTTTCAACAGCTGGAGTCTCTGTACCTAAGGTAAATACCTCAGTATCAATTTCCTTACCTAATGTCTGTAACTGATCAATCGCAGCAGGACGAATCACGTCAGCCGCAATTAACAATACCTTCTTATTGAACTTCTCTTTACAGATACGTGCAATCTTAGCAACGCTGGTTGTCTTACCTGTACCTTGTAAACCGACAAGCATAATTTTCGTAATGCCATCTTCTACAAAGTTAAGACCAACTTCTTCTGTACCGAGTAATTCAATAATTTGATCATGAACGATCTTAACGAGCTGTTGTCCAGGTTCTACACTCTGTAGTACTTCTTCACCTCTGGACTTTTGTACGAATCTCATCTAAGAATTCTTTTACAATACGATAGTTTACATCTGCTTCAAGTAATGCTAAACGCACTTCTTTCAGCATGTCTTCCATGTTATTATCCGTTAACGTACCCTTGCCGGCCACATTACGCAACGCTTTATTCAGTCTGTCACTTAAGGAATCAAATGCCATGTTTTATACCTCACTTTATCAAACGTCCTTATTTTATCATAGTTATCTCTGCTTTAGATATAGTGAAGTGTCTCAATTCTCTACTTAACGAATAAACTCAACCTTTTCGGCAATTAACTCCATCGCTTTGGTCTGTAGATTCACTTCTACCCTTCCCTTAATCGCAATCACTGTTCCAATCTTACACGCAGCCTTACAAGACTCCGCAATTCCACGCCACAGGCGCACAGTAAAAACATCAGACATCACTCCATTGTCCGTAAATGCACGTTGACACTCAATCTCTATCGTTGATTGATTCTCCGAAAGATTCGTCCCTTGTATCAACGGTAACGAATGTACCTTTCCTAATAGCACAAATGTATTTAACATAATCCACCCCCATTCACTATGTACACTGTTCTATTGTCTGTTCCACGAAAAAAATCGTTGAATGATTCAACGATTCAAAAGTTGATATTTACATCTTATCATGCATACAAAATACGATGCATATTTTTCCATTATTCTAATGCTTGCTTAAAGTCTTCCAGTAAATCTGTAATATCCTCAATGCCACAAGACAAGCGTAACAGTTCATCGGTTACTCCCTGTTCTAAGCGCTCTTCTACACTTAAGCAAGCATGAGACATCGTTGCAGGATGAGATAAAATTGATTCCACACCACCTAAACTCACTGCAAGAATTGGAATCTTTACCTTCCTTGTAAAAGACATCAAATCCTCTTTGCTCGCAGAGAAAATGATAATACTGCACCACCACATTTAGCTTGTGACATATGAATATCATGACCAGGATGAGAATCTAAACCTGGATAATACACATGTTTGATCTTTGGATGGTTGTACAAGAATTCTGCGATTGCTTGTGCATTTTCGGATGACTGTTTCATACGTAAACCCATTGTCTTCATACCACGCATAATTAACCAAGCATCTTGCACACCTAAGATACCACCAAAGTTTTTTCTAAATAGAACTAACTGTTTATAGTAATCTTCATTATTTGTCGCAACAACCCCAGCCACTACATCACTATGACCATTGATAAACTTCGTAGCACTCTCTAGAACGATATCAACGCCTAACGCAAGTGTATCTTGGAAAAGCGTTGTCATAAAGGTGTTATCGGCTACCGCAATCAATCCATACTTTTTCGCAATAGATACGATTGCGCGAACATCACATACCTTTAATAAAGGATTGGATGGTGTCTCAATATAAATCATGCGTGTTTATCCGTAATCGCACTTTCTATCTCTGCAAGATTTGCCATATCTACAAAACTCGCTGAGATTTGATAACGAGGTAGAATCTTCGTCGCAAACTGACAAGTACCACCATACACTTCCTTTGGAAGGATGACATGTTCACCAGCATTCAACAACATCAAAACATTCGATATCGCACTCATACCAGAACTAAAACTCAATGCATATTTGGCATTCTCAATACAACGAAGACCATCTTCTAATGCATCAATCGTTGGATTGGAGAAACGGGTGTACAAATACTTCTGCTCATCACAATACAACTCTGTATTATGAAACGTGGACGTTTGATAGATTGGTATGCTGGCAGCACCAGTATATTGGTCTAATACGGTGTAACCATGCAATAACTTTGTATTCTGTTTCATTTTCTTCCCCACTAAAAATTATGAATGATATTGGTTGTTAATGATTGTCGTTGAAACATCTACTTATAGCCTACACCCATCTATGATAGCTTGCAAGAAAGCAAAAAAAAAGCCACCTTAGTGACTTATAGATTACTTCGATAATCCTAACAAGGACTTAATCTTATTTTGAATACGGATATTGCGTTGTGCCTTTTTGATATCTCCTACCCAATGACAGGAAGAATGACAACCTGAACTACAATCTCCACTACAGGAGCTTACTCCATTTTTCATCACATATCGAATATCAAATGCAATGATTACAACAACGACCAATAATACTATTAATGTTGAAATGTTCATATTTACGCTCCTTAAGTTAACTATAACTAACACTATTAGTATACTTCTTTTTCTGATTTGAAAAAGTCAAACGCAATAGAAAATTTAAACGTGATGCACTAACATTGCCAA
>BNJU01003254.1_pt1 | contig 16409 bp, 19 predicted proteins | sample 8539281 | NCBI WGS metagenome assembly BNJU01 (sample SAMD00202456, study PRJDB9452) | human saliva metagenome | isolation source: human saliva | place: Japan
TCATTAGAAAACCCTATTTTACAACTGACATTGATTGAAATTATTGTTTGGTATAATCAAAAACTATAACTTGAAATAAGAAAAGCCAGCGATTTTCTCGCTGGTTTTTCTTATTTCACCATCATTTTCTGAGCTCTTCGATTGAGAAAAAGTGGACGCGACACAGCTTACTCAGCCTTTTCATCACTCTTAAATCTCGGCAAATCTAAAAGGTATAGAGCTCCTCCCCCTATAGATAAAAGGCCAGCTAAGTTACCAAAAAAAGGGATAAATCCAACAATTGAGGCACAAAAGAGAAGCTTATGGCTGGTCTTATTGACTCTTGAGTCTTCGCTATAATGTGCCATTCCGACAATAGAAAGCGCCAAAAACAGCAGGCTTATTAATACCACCAAGCCACCCCAACCAGAGTTTTCGACCAGTTTGGGAACTAAATCAACTATTTTCCAGTCCCATCTCTCAGAAGAAGCGTAAAGGATTAAGAGTCCTCCTAAGATACTGGTAATTCCATTTACCAATAACAATTTATTCGACTTCATATAAATCTTATTCTTTCTTTTTTAAAATAGTATACCTAACCACTTTCTAATCTGTCAACTTTCTTGAAAGAATTGATGATCTACAAGATAAAACCGTTTTCATTCAAATTATCTTGTGATAAAATAACTTTATGCACAAGAAAACGATTATTGATTTTAAGCAGTTGGGCCAACGCCTGATTTTTACAAATCCCATCAAGGAGCTAAAGACTCGCCGCCTGGACCAAGTGGAGGAACTTTTGACAGAGATTGAGGGTTGGCAGGAGAAAGGATACTATGCTGTCGGCTATGTCAGCTATGAAGCAGCTCCAGCTTTTGAGGAAAAGTTCCAAGTTCATTCAGCACCGCTCCAGAAAGAATACCTCCTCTACTTTACTATCCACGATAAGGCCGAGCAGGCTGCCATTCCCTTGACCTATGAGGAAGTGGAGATGCCAGGGGCTTGGCAGGGGCTGACTTCTGAACAAGAATACCAAAAGGCAATTGAGACTATCCATCATCATATCCGTCAGGGAGATACCTATCAGGTCAACTATACGGTGCAGCTGTGCGCGGAGCTCAATCCTGAGGACAGCTTGGCTATTTACAATAGGCTGGTCGTCGAGCAAAATGCAGCTTACAATGCCTATGTAGAGCATGATGAGACCGCCATCTTGTCCATCAGTCCCGAGCTCTTTTTCGAGGAGTACCGAGGTCAACTAACCACTCGCCTATGAAAGGGACCACCAATCGGGGACTGACCTTAGAGCAGGATAGAGAGCAGGCTGCATGGCTGGCCCAGGATGCCAAAAACCGAGCAGAAAATATGATGATTGTCGATTTGCTGCGCAATGACATGAACCGCATTTCTCGGACGGGTAGCGAGCGGGTTGAGCGACTCTGCAACGTCGAGCAATACTCTACGGTCTGGCAGATGACCTCTACCATCAAAAGTCAGCTGCATGAGGGAATTGGACTGGCTGAGCTTTTCAAGGCGCTCTTTCCTTGCGGATCCATCACTGGCGCTCCTAAGATTTCGACCATGGCTATCATCAGGGCGACAGAAAAAGCTGCTCGCGGGGTTTACTGCGGTACAGTCGGCATCTGCCTACCAGACCAGAGACGGATTTTTAACGTTGCCATCCGCACCATTCAGCTAGAGGGAAGAAACGCCATCTACGGCGTTGGCGGCGGCATCACTTGGGATAGCACGTGGAAATCTGAATACATCGAAACTCAGCAAAAATCCGCCGTCCTCTATCGAAAAAATCCGCGATTCGATCTAATTTCTACAGGAAAAGTGACAAATGGAAACCTGACCTTGCAAGACAAACACCTGCAAAGACTGGAAGAAGCAGCCAGCTACTTTGCCTATCCTTTTGACCAAAGTAAGCTAGAGCAAGAGCTAGAAGAAAGCTGTGCTCAGCTGGATAAAGGGCAGGATTATAGGCTGCGTATAGCTCTAAAAAAAGACGGTAGCATTGGGCTAGAAACGGCCCCTCTACTGCCACTAACAGAGACTTTCAGAAAGGCAAAACTGGTCGAGCAGACAGCCAATCTAGCCCAGCCTTTCACCTATTTCAAAACCAGTCATCGGCCACATCTGACCTTGGAACAGCAAGAACAGATTTACTATAATTCCCAATGCCAGTTGCTGGAAACCTCTATTGGCAATCTACTACTGGAGCTAGACGGCAAACTCTACACGCCTCCGGCAGAACTGGGTCTTCTCAAGGGCATCTACCGCCAGCAACTGCTGGATGAGGGTAAGGCCACTGAGAAAGTTTTAACGCTAGCTGACCTAGCTAAAGCCGATAAAATCTATGCCTGCAATGCAGTTAGAGGACTGTATGAGCTGGAATTGGACCGCAAGCCACTAATGTAAAAGTAAGCATTAAAACCTTGTATCTCAAGCTTTCGATGATTGATAAAGGACTTACATAAGCTAGATATACCTGAAAAATTTCTGCTATTTGCAGGAATTTTTTTGCTAAAAAACTTTAGAAATATTTTAGAAATGCTTGAGAATTATTTGAAAGATTGGTACTATACTGGATAGTGAAAAGAGAGCTTCCTCTCCCTATCTATACAAGGAGAACTCATCATGGAAAATATTTTGGTTTTACAGCAAGTTAGCAAGAAATTCGGCCAACAATATGCCCTGACCGACGTGAGTCTGACCATCAAAAAAGGTGACATTTACGGTCTTATCGGGAAAAATGGAGCCGGAAAAACGACCCTCATCAAGATTATCGCTCAGTTACTAGAGGCAGATAGTGGCAGTGTTTCTCTTTTTGGTTCTCAAAATCAAAAAGAATGGACGCAAGGTCTCAAGCGGGTCGGGTCTGTCATCGAAACTCCAGTAGCTCACAACCATTTGACAGCCTACGAAAATCTTAACTACTACTGCAAACTCCGCCATATCCCCCATGCTGACAAGGTTATCCAAGAAACCTTGGAATACGTAAACTTAACAGATACTGGCAAGAAGAAATTCAGAGATTTTTCACTCGGTATGAAGCAACGTTTGGGTATTGCTATCGCCTTGCTATCTAAGCCAGATTTGATGATTCTAGACGAACCGATCAATGGTTTAGACCCAGTCGGTATTAAAGAATTCCGTCAAATGGTCCAACGGCTCAACGAAGAATTGAGGATGACCTTTATCATCTCCAGCCACATCTTATCTGAACTCTATTTAGTGGGAACAAAGTTTGGCATCATCGAACAAGGCCGACTGATTCGAGAAATTTCTAAGTCTGAGTTTGAAGAGCAAGCGAAGACTATATTGTTCTTAAGACTTCCAAATTAGAAGAAGCCAGCCGGCTTATTCATGACCAGCTTAATTATCGGATTAAGGTGGTCAATGCTTCTGACGAAATTCATATTTTCACTCATTCGCACCAAATCAGCAAGATTGTAGAGGAACTTGTAGCTGCAGGTCTACCTGTGCAAGAAATCTACTATGCTCGCCAAAATCTGGAAAACTTCTTTACGGATTTAGTTGAGTAACAAAGGGAGGCTCATTATGATCGACTTCATTCGTGCCGATTTTTACCGGCTCATGCGCTCAAAAGGCTTTTGGATTACTGAGTTTTTATTATTCTGTGTGATTTCCTCAGCAACCTTCCTTCAAGCAAATATTCATTTTGGAGCAAATATCTCCAGAAATGCGGCTGCTAGTCAATCTCTAGGAAAACTAACCGGCCTTCAAGCTTTGGACTATTTTGCAGGCAATACAGACAGTCTACTCCTTTTCACCATCATTATCATCAGTATGGTCCTTGGAGTGGATCTATCACGAAAGCTCTACAAAAACTGTCTCAGCTATGGCATCTCTAAACTCAGCTATTATTTTTCTAAGTTCTTTGTTTGCGTTAGTATCGCACTTCTACACCTTCTCTTTATTCTGGCTATCTCCTTTGTGACTGCCAGCCTGTCCAACGGAATCGGAACTGCCCCTAGCTCTTTTTTGCCTCATCTGGGCGCTGCTCTTTTCGTTCAATTTCTCAGCACTATCTCTTGGATTAGCATCATCTCTTTGGTCCTCTATGCCAGTCACTCTATCGTATCTAGCTTTTTAACCTATTTTATTGGTGGAGCTCTACTATCTATCCCTCTTATCTTTTATCCTGATAATGAATGGCTCCCCTATCTCACTCTACGTTTCAACACTGCTATGGCAGCTGATGGAGGAACTGTCATCAAGGCCATCCTTACGACATCAGTTGTTACCCTCCTCTTTCTCATTGGGGGACTGAAGATTTTTAAAACAAAAAATTTATAAGATGCTAGTAGTATTTTAAACAATAGGAGGAAATTCCATGTTACACACCATTCAGGCGGAACTCTTCCAGCTCACTCGTTCCAAACTTTTTTGGATAATAGAGGGTCTGCTCTTCCTCCTCATCTTCGTTAGCTCTTTTGGAGAAGCTAGCTTTAGCTTATATGTCTCTACACCTTCTGGACAAGATGAAATAGTCCGTCAAGGATGGACAGGATTTCAAGCTCTCAATCAAGTCGCTCACGATTTCCTCCCTTTTGTCATGATTGCAGTTCTTGTCCTCACTACTTCTTTATTGGGGCGAGACCTGACCAAAAAACTCTACAAGAATACATTGGCTAGTGGCCTTTCGCGAAAAGAATTTTATCTATTTAAAACTGCTACCCTTACAACTACTAGTCTTATTCAATTGGCTACCGTATTTGTCACAGCTTTTATCTTGGGAAGTATCTTTCATGGGCCTGGGATCATGCCAAAGGATTTCTTTGAGAATTTTTCACTATCCTTCTTTCGTTCCTTTGTCTTTATCATGGCCTGTAGTTCTGCCTTTGCCTGCCTACTCTACCTAACCTACTCTACTCTAGCCAGCTATCTAATTTTTTTCGTCCTGATAATGCTTCAGGCTAGCCTCCACGCTCTTTCCCTCAACTAAATTCTGATTTCTTCACATTCTTGATCCTTGCCGGATCCCTTTGGGGTGGCTATCAGGCCTTCCAACATCGAGACTTATAAATTTACAGAGTTAGTCCCTGACTAGCTCTTTTTGTTTTTCTTTGTATTTCATATTTCTTTAGAAATACTTTAAAAAGACTTGAGAAATATTTGAAATTTGGTTTGTATACTATAGTTAAACCTAAGAAAGCGAGAATATGCTATGCAAACTGTTTTAGAAGTAAAGCAAGTTACCAAACAATATGGCCAACAATATGCGCTTGATCATGTCAGTCTTTCGATCCAGAGAGGTGACATCTATGGACTGATAGGCAAGAACGGAGCTGGCAAAACCACTCTTCTCAAGACCATTAGCCGGCTCATTCATGCCAACAGCGGAACCGTGTCTGTCTTTGGTTCGCAGAACTCTAAGGAATGGAACGAAGCCCTGCGTAAGATAGGAACTGTCATCGAAACACCAGTCGCTTACAATCAGATGACTGCTTATCAAAACCTCAACTACTACTGTAAGGTCCACCAGATTGCCCAGCCTGACCAGCTCATCAAGGAAACCTTGGCCTATGTCGGATTAAGCAATACAGGGAAAAAGAAATTCCGCAACTTTTCGCTAGGAATGAAGCAGCGCTTGGGAATCGCTATTGCCCTTATAAACAAGCCTGAACTCATGATTTTAGATGAGCCCATCAACGGCCTAGATCCGCTTGGCATCAAGGCATTTCGACTGATGATTCAGCGACTCAACCAAGAATTGGGAATCACTTTATCATTTCCAGCCACATCTTATCCGAGCTCTATCTGGTAGCCACCAAGTTTGGCGTGATTGACCAAGGACGACTCGTCGCAGAATTCACCAAAGACGACTTTGACCGAGCCAGCGAAGATTATATCGTCCTCAAGACCAGCGATAGAGAACAGGCTGCCAATCTCATCCAAGACAAGCTCCACTATCAGCTCAAGGAAGCTGATAAGCCTGACGAACTACACATTGTCGCCCAAGAACAGGAACTAAATGACATCAACAGGGAGTTGGTCCTATCCAACATTCATGTCAATGCTATCTATGCAGCTCACAAAGATTTAGAAAAATACTTTACAGATTTAGTCCAGTAAGGAGAAAAAAACATGTTACATACTTTTCAAGCAGATTTTTACCGTTTCTTTCGTTCCAAGGCTGTTTGGATTACCGAATTCATCTTTCTACTGACGACCTTGAGCGTAGTCTTTAGCAAATTAAATGCCGTCCAGCTGATACAAGCTGGCTCCAGCGCAATCGGTAATAATACTTTTATCATCATTATCCTCTCTATGATCGTCATCGGGACAGATCTGAACAAGCAGCTTTACAAGAATACATTAACCAGTGGCGTTTCTCGTACCAGTTTCTTCGTCTCTAAAGCCCTAGTCATGGTCTGCCTAACCTTCCTGCAGTTGGCTCTCTTTTATAGCATCAGCTTTATCCTAACGACCATTCTAAACGGTATTGGCGATTTATCCACTATCTTCCTGCTTCAGTTTATTCTTCTATTCTTTGTGCAGTGCCTGACTGTCATGGCTTGGACAGCCATTATTTCCTTTATTCTTTATCTGAGTAAATCTATGATTGCTGCTCTGGGAGGTTACCTTTCTGCGCATCTTTAACTGGAGCTCTTGCGCAATTATACCCCAAATCTTTATGGCTGCAGCATTTCACCATGAGCTTTGACTTTGATACGCTTCAAAGCAGTGGCGTAACCTTGAGAATTATTCTCATCGCCTTGGTCTTTGGAACCGTCTTCACCGTAGCAAGTCTCTATACTTTCCACAAAAAAGATTTATAGTAAAAAAAGGAGCTGGTTCTTAACTGGTTCCTTTTAATTTTTTCATTTCGTATTTCTTTAGAAATACTTTAAAAAGACTTGAGAAATATTTGATAATTAGTTTGTATACTAAAACTATAAACAAAGGAATTAAAGGAGAAACAGCATGCAAAATGTTTTAGAAGTGAAAGGGCTCACTAAAAAATACGGTGATCAATATGCTCTGAAAGATGTCAGTCTTTCCATCAAGAAAGGAGAGATCTACGGTCTCATTGGTAAAAACGGTGCTGGTAAGACCACGCTAATCAAAATCATCACTCAAGTCATCTATCCTAGCGGAGGAACAGTGTCTGTCCTGGGCTCTCAGAGCCAACAAGAATGGACCAAAGCCCTCAGCCATACTGGATCTGTCATCGAGACCCCTGTAGCTCATGCCCACATGTCGGCCTATGAAAATCTGCGCTACTACTGTACCGACCGGGGTATTCCAAATGCTGACAAAGTCATCAAAGAAACCCTACAATATGTCGGCCTGACCGATACTGGAAAGAAAAAATTCCGCAATTTCTCTCTGGGGATGAGACAGCGGTTGGGCATTGCCATTGCCATTTTGGGGCGTCCCGACTTGCTCATCCTGGACGAGCCCATCAATGGTTTAGATCCAGTTGGGATTCAGGAATTTAGAGAAATGGTCAAGCGCCTCAATCAAGAACTAGGCATCACTATCATCATTTCCAGCCATATCCTGTCCGAGCTCTATCTAGTCGCAACTCGTTTTGGCTTTATCAATCAAGGACGTTTCATCAAAGAGCTATCTAAAGAAGAATTTGACCGAGAAAGCGGCGACTATATCATCCTCAAAACGGATAATATCAAGCAAGCTGCTCATTTAGTGCAAGACAAGCTCGGCTACCAAATCAAGACGACCAAGAAGGAAGATGAGCTGCATATTTCTGGCCAAGTACAAGAAATTCGCAAGATTGCCAAGGAATTAGTCCTAGCCGACATCCCAATCGGGGAAATCTACTACGCCCACAAAGACTTAGAAAAATACTTTACAGACTTAATCAACCAACAAGGAGGAAACACTCATGTTTAATAGTATCAAGGCGGACTACTACCGTATCTTCCGCTCCGTAGGATTCTGGGGAGTCCAGGCTTTCTGCATCTTTGGAATTCTCCTTGCCATTTTCACTTCCCAAGCCGTCAGTTCCGACAACGGTATCTTTTTTGCCATATATGCCGTCACCTACAACATCGGCATGCTCTTTATTGCCTGCAATGTCATGACTAGCTTGCTTCTAGGTGTTGATCTCAATGACAAACTTTATCACAATAACCTGACTACAGGCAAGACTCGGACCCAGTATTACTTCTCTAAAGCACTGGTTATCGGTAGCTTACTGCCTATGCAGTTCATACTGCTCTACATTTTAGGTATTGTCATTGAATTTGTCCGAACCGGCGGTAATATGGGAACCCTACCAGCTAATTTCTGGGGACAATTCGCAATACTCTTTGTCATGCAGGTCATCTGTACCTATGCTTGGTACTGCATTACCAGCTTTGTCCTCTACTTGACTCGAAACTATAGTGTCGTCTTTATCACCTATATCATGACCTACATCTTACTCGGTCTCCCTAGTCAAATGTTCGACGCCAATAATGAATGGTTCAAGGCTATCAAGATGGAGTTCTTCTACGAGGACGCTTCAATACCAGGTGTCATCACCAAAACAGCTATCTTTGCTCTCAGTCTAATCACGGTCTTTACCATAGCAGGACTGGCTACACTGAAGAAGAGAGAGATTTGTAAAATAAAAACTCAGCTAATCACTAAATTAGCTGAGTTTTTTTGAGCGGATTTCACCCCTTCTGGTCTAGCCGGCTTTATCGGCTTTCTTTCACTGCTTCCAATCCTGCTTTTTCAAGAACAGACTGATGCAGACTCCTAGGATAAGGTAGAAAGTGACAAAGGCAAGACTAGCTGCCAGGCTGGTCGGATATGGAAAGATCTTGCCCAGAGGAAAAAGAACATTAGATAGAAATCCGAGGGGAACAAAGAGCAAGAATAAAATCAAGGCTAGCTTAACCTGAAAAGAAGGTCTTACCTCGGATAGATTGTGGCCCATTCCCCACACCAGCAGCCCTACTCCCTGAACGATCAGCACCGGCGTTAGCAAGATACTAACCTTGAGAAAATCAGCTAGGATAATGGAGAGGATGATGCCCAGACCTACCAAGCCAAGAGAGAGTTGATAGCAAATATTGCTGGCTATTCTCCTGTGCTCGATTGACTGATCTTCCTCTTTCTGGACTACAGGCTCAATTCCCTTGAGCAGATAGTCTGTAGTCACCTCAAAATAGTCACTCATGGAAATAATCTTATCCAAATCAGGCATACTCTGCTCGCTCTCCCACTTGGAAACGGCCTGTCTGGACACACCGATTTGGTCGGCTAGCCCCTCCTGCGAAATGCCCCGCGCTTTCCGCAGGTACTGAATTCTGTCTGATAGATTCATGGATTGTTTTACCTACCCTTTCTTATTTTTTATACTTTCTTTCATTGACACTTATTATAGCACAAGGCGAAGAGACTGCAAATTCTGCCTGTCACCTCATCATACAATGCTAGGTTTATTCTTTTTCTTTGTTCATATAGCCAAAATAATCTTGGTAAATGGTACCGTCCTTGTCGAAGACTGCTGTCGCCATGCCAGCCGATGTCTTTTCATGTTCCTTAACATAGTCTTGGATTTTCTGTCCGATTTGGCTATAGGATGTCCCAAAGGGAAGTCGAGTCTCATCAGCAGTAGCTGATAAAGCTGTTAAAAACAAAAATAAGATTAGCATAATGAATAAAGGAATTTTCTTCATGCTTTTTCCTCCTTTAAATTAAACTCAAGTTTTTAATCAAAATCCTCAATGACAGCGATTCGTTCATTCCGAAATCAAAAACTTGGCTTCTGCTTTCAGATTAACAAAAAAGCCAGTTGCCTTTCTAGCGACTGGACTTGGAATAAAGAAAAAATCTAGTTGCTTTTTGAGTGATTGAACTTGGAATCATTGTCAACTGTCAGTTGCAAGTCAGTTATATCAAGGGTTTAGACCATGTGGCTGATTTTTCACTTTGACCGGTAAAATGGCCTCTCTAAGTTGACTTGCTTTTCAATTCACGAAACAAAAATGCATTTTTATCAAGCCTTTTTTCGATTTAATCTAAAAATAAACCTCAGCCAATTCGAAAATTAGCTGAGGTTTATGAGCGGATTTTGAGGCTAGCTGATAGAGCTGAGCCTTCCTTATTTTGCTTTTTCAAGTCTTTTTTACAAGATCACAACCAGTTCAAACCAGTCGTCCTCGGCTTTCATTGTCAAGTCCCCACCTAGGATTTCGACTAACTGCTGGGTGATATAAAGCCCCAGACCAGATGACTCTTCACTACTAGAGAGATTTTCTGAATAGAAACGGTTGGTTAGTTTATCCAAGTGTAAGATTGGTTGTTGAACGATATTTTTGACGATAAAGATACAGTGCTCTCCGTCTTGTTTCAGAGAAATACTGGCAGCCTTTTGACCATGCTTAAGGACATTACTTATCATATTTTGAACAATACGCTCCAAAATATCAGGATCCGTTGTCAAGGTCAAACCTTCAGTCAAATCAAGATCCAAGTCAATCTGAGCTTTTTGAAAGGCATCGTAATAAGCAAAGAGTTGCTGGGTCACAAGCTGAGAAAGATCCGTCTTAACAAAGCTCGGGCGAATGGCTCCCTCCATCAGCCGACGATATTCCATCAAGGCTTCCAATCGTTTGGACACCATTCCCAGACTATCCGCAATCTTGACTAGTTGCTGACTCTCTTGGTTATCTTCTTTTAATAGTTGCTGGGTATAGCCACTAGCAATGGTCAAAGGCGTCCGGATATCGTGAGCAATATTACTGATAGCCATGTCCAGAGTCTTCTTTTCTTGCTGTACCACAAAGGTCGTCTTATCCAGCTCCTGAAAGATCTCCTCAACCTCTTCAGTTAGCTCTAAAATACTTGCTACATGGACCGATGGAGCTAGCCTACTAGAACTAGCCTGTTGACGCTTTTGCCGGATTTGCTGAGCTACATCCTTAACTGCTATATGATAACGCACCAAAACGAGGACTAGAAGCAGACAGATAATAGCTAATAAAAATGCAAGAACTCCCATTTCAATCCTCCTTGAGTCTTACACCTAAGCCCCAAACTGTTTCAACATACTCATCGGATGGATCTAGCTGAGCCAGCTTTTTACGTAGGTTGCTAAGATGAGTATTGAGGGTATTGTCCCCAGGAAGATAGGCTTCTTCCCATACAGATTCAAACAAAGCTTCTTTAGTAAAGATTTTTTTAGGATGGCGGAGCAAGAGTTGAAAAATTTGAAATTCTTTCTTACTCAAACGAACTTCTCGCTCTCCAAACACGGCCTGAAAAGTTGCTGGCAATAATTGAATATTCTTAAAACAAAGGCTTTCTTCCTCGGCTGATGCGGCATGATGACTACGCAATTGGACTGTCACACGGGCAAAGACCTCATCCAGATTAAAGGGTTTGACAATATAGTCATTGGCACCATTTAAAAGGTACTCGCTGACCAGCGACTTCTCTCCCAAAGCCGTCAGCATCAGAATAGGCACTTGGCTGTTAGTCCTGCGAATTTCCTTCAATACTTGGTCACCATTCTTACCAGGCAACATGATATCCAGCAAGACCAGGTCAGGCTTTTCTCGCTCAAAAACAGCCAGCCCTTCTGTTCCCGAATAGGCTGAGTAAACTTCATGTTCTTTCTCAAACAGACTTGTCAGAATCGCATGAATATCATTATTGTCTTCAATCACCAGAATCCTAGCCACAGTCCTTCTCCTTCGCTACATTTTTACTATTAGTGTAGCAAGGAAAAAGACGTAAGTCAATGAAATGTCATCTTCGGACAAAACTTTAGAAATATTTTAGAATTTCTTGAAGAATATTTGAAACCTGATCCTTACAATGAAAGAAAGCAATATTTCTGGATCACACGTAGAAAGGAAGCAAAGAATGATTAGAGTATTTGTAGAGTTATCTTTAGAAGTATAAGATTCGCTATCGAGGATTTATAAAAGAAAAATTCATTTATACTATTTCTTTTTAGGGTCATAATGCTTGGATTCTCCCAGTTCTCATCCTATTCAGTCTAAGATCGGAATGGGGACAAATCAAAAACAAGGCTGAGACATTCATATCTCAGCCTTTTTCCTATTTTACAGATGCTCCGTTAGTCGCGATGACTTCCTTGTACCAGTCAAAGGATTTCTTCTTAGAACGTTTGAGCGTTCCCTTGCCTTCATTGTCCCGGTCCACATAGATAAAGCCGTAGCGCTTCTTCATCTCGCCAGTTCCGGCTGATACTAGGTCGATACAGCCCCAGGTCGTGTAACCCCACAGAACTACCCCATCTTCATTGATGGCTTCCCGCATAGCCTTGACATGGGCCGCCAAGTAGTCAATCCGGTAATCATCAGCCACATAGCCATTTTCATCTGGAGTATCCACTGCACCCAGACCATTTTCCACGATAAACATAGGCTTTTGATAGCGATCCCAGATGGTATTAAGCGTAATACGCAAGCCCAGAGGATCGATCTGCCAGCCCCACTCAGAGCTTTCCAAATAAGGGTTCTTGAGAGAAGCAAAGATATTGCCCTCGGTCAGCTCATTGACCTTAGGATCGCCCGAAGCTACCCGACTCGCATAGTAAGAGAAGGAAATGAAGTCCACCGTATGCTCCTTGAGCAGCTGCAGGTCTTCTTCAGTCATTTCGACAGTGATGCCCTCTCGCTCCCAAGCTTTCTTGGCATAGTTAGGATATTCACCACGCGCCTGCACATCAATGAAGAAATAGTTTTTCCTGTCTTCCTCCATACTAGCCCATACATCGCGTGGATGACAGGTATTAGGATAATTTTGACCCGCAGCCAGCATACAGCCGACCTTATTTTCTGGATCAATCTCATGAGCCAGCTTGGTGGCAATAGCTGACGCGACCAGTTCATGATGGGCCGCTTGATACTTGACCTGCTCCTCATTTTCGCCTTCTTCAAAGCAGAGCCCCGCCCCCATAAATGGTGCATGGAGAATCATGTTAATCTCGTTGAAGGTCAACCAGTACTTGACCAAGCCCTTGTAGCGGGTAAAGAGAGTACGGCAGAGACGCTCGTAAAATTCTAGCATGAGACGATTCCGCCAACCACCATATTGCTCAATCAAGTGCATGGGACAGTCAAAGTGAGTAATGGTCACCAAGGGCTCAATGCCGTACTTACGACATTCCTTAAAGAGGTCTTCGTAAAATTTCAGACCCGCTTCATTAGCTCCAGCTCATCCCCCTTAGGGAAAATCCGGCTCCAAGCAATGGACAGACGATAAGTCTTAAAGCCCATCTCGCCAAAGAGGGCAATGTCCTCCTTGAAGCGATGGTACATGTCAATAGCTTCCTTGGCTGGGTAGAAATAGCCATCCTCAAAGTCAAACATCTTTTTCTTACCCGTTATGATAGCCATACGGTCCTCACCAATCGGCACCACATCTACATTAGCCAGCCCGCGACCATCTGCATCATAAGCACCTTCGCACTGGTTGGCAGCTGTCGCTCCGCCCCACAAGAAACCATCAGGAAAAGTCAGTTTTTCAGTCATATTTCTACTCGCTTTCTAATTGCTTGTTTATTTACTCATATTATAGCTCATTCTGTAAACCTTTTCTTATAAAATAATGCGATATAATGATACTATTCTACTATTTAAGTTAATCAGATCGTTTTAAAAAAATTATCCCCTCAAAAAAAGAAAACAGTCCCTTAAACAAAAAAAGAAGACTGAAAACCAGTCTCCTCCGTTCCTTTTAAATCAAAGCTGTGATAGCCGTTACGAGGCCAAAAACAATACCAGGTGCATTGGCTGCTGCAAGTGGTATATCTCTGTCCTTTTTGAAAAGTCCATAGTAGACCCAGAGACTGCAGTTGATCGCTGCAACCAAAGGCTGGATGAAATTCCCCTTTTGACCAGCCAAGTTGTTCATGATTTGTGGGAAGTAAGACACATACATCATAACAGACATAAAGGTCGCTACCCAACCTAAAATTTTCATTTGTTTTTCAGACATTTTTATAGCCTCTTTCATTTTTGCTGAATCTTATTTTATAATCTTCTTTCAAAACAATCAAGTCTTTAAAACTTTTGTTATAAAGATGTAAACTATCACAATCTTGTGATAAGAAATAAGAGTGAAGTTAGGAAAAAAATAGTTATAAGCAGAAAAACACATATTTTTATGTGCTGAAAAATCTTGATACTGGGTCTTTTATTGCTGAAATAGTTACTTCATTTTATGATAAAACTGACTTTTTGGCCAGAATCAATATTTTCCTAAATCTACAACTTGTTGATATCTACTTTCATCATCAATATGATGGGCAATTTCTAACATCATAACAGGAAGAGAAAATAGTAGTTCATGTACCATGAGTGCGTTTTCTTTATCTAGGGTTGCTGTCACTTCATCAGCTAATAACAGATTTTTTCTACGAAGAAGAAAGCGTGCCAATTCAATCCGCACCCTTTGTCCCCCAGAAATATTCTCCCCGTTATTCTTGATAATAAAATCCAGCCCACCTGTCAATTCAAAATCTAGTTTGACTTGTTTCAAAACAGCAAGCAATTCTTCCTCAGAAAATTCTTGTCCTAAGGTCAAATTGTAACGCACTGTATCGTTAAAGAGAAATGGGTGTTGGTTAATAATTCCTATACTGGATACAAAACTTGATGTAGATTCATTAACAGTTGTCACGCCGATAATTTCTCCCTCATCTGCTATTTCTTCTCCAGTAATGAGTCGGAACAAGGTTGACTTACCACAACCACTCGGTCCTTTGATTAAAACTTTCTGACCTGCTTGAACATCCAAGTTTAGATGAGTAAAGCTGTCTGTCACCATAGGATTTACTTAAATTTTTAATGTGCAGGGCATGCAATTCTTGCGCATCTTTTTTATCTATCTGTTTTACATCTCCAATTTCTAATATTCCAAAAATCTTATCTGCTGTCGTTTTTGCCCCTTGTATATCTACAGCATCATACATAATAGTCTGAATGGGGCTCACTAACTGACCTGCTGCGATGTACATGGCAACAAGACTTGCCACTGACACTTTCTGCCCAGCCATAGCAAAGTAAAAACCTAAAACAAGTGGTAAAACTTGGCTCAAAAAGACCATGAATCCGTTGCAAAAGAAAATAATATTATGGGTAAAGCAAAACTTTTGAATTGCTCGTTGATATTTTAGATTAATCTTCCAAAATCTGTTCTGATTTTCAGAAATTGCTTGGTTCATGAGTAGAGTATGTGATCCTCGGATACTATCAGATACTTGATTATGAACTTCTACTCTGCCTTGCGCCATGTCATCACCAGTATGTTTGAGTCTTTTATTCATCAAGAACTGAGGAATAGGACGTAGAATAGTGAAAAAGACAAAAATGCTACCTAGCAACAAACTTTGCGAAATAATATAAATCGCTGTTAGTAATGCAACAAAGCTCCAGCAAATGATATTGACGTATTTTTCTAAGTAATTATCCCCCAAATACTCCATATCTTGTGTGAGCATGGTGATTTTTTCATCTTCGCTAAAATCTTTATTTGTCATCAGCTTGTCAAATAAATCTGCCCTCATATTCATTTGAATTTCACGACGAAAAACATTATGTGTATGATTACAAAAGAGCATTAAGCTATACAGGACAAAGTATACTGTAAAGCCAAAAACAGCAAACTGTATAATTTTAGAATAAGTCAATTCTCCTTGATTTAAGGACAAGGCTTGTGATACGACTAAGGGTTGAGCAAGAGCCAAACCTCCATTTGCCAGTGCACCAATGATAGTATAAAACTTCGTTTTCTTGTCCAGATAGTGAAATATTTTATTCATAATGCCCTCCTAGAAAAAGAGAGAGGCTAGCACTCCTCTCCATTTCTATTATATAAACTTAACAAATATTACAATCTCATTATTCCTATCTTCTATCTGTTTTTAAATATTTGTTTACCTCATTTTCTTCAAGTAAATATTTATTCTCTTCCAAATAGGCAATATATTCACTTTCCGTTGTTTTTATTTTCTTGTATATTCTTCTTCAATTCATTCGTAATCAAAAAAATGAATGATTATTTTTTTAGTGTTGAAATACACGCTACCATCTTCTGTGTCGTACCTCAATACATATCGTGATAACTTTCATATTACCACCTCTTTATCTTTGCTTTATCTCAAATACATTATACAACTATTAAAATAACAATTCAAGAAAAAAATCAGAATATTAGAAAAGTTCTACATTTTAATAATATTCAATCGAGTACAAACTAATTTCAAATTCCCTTATCTACCACTATACATGCCGTACTATCACATTTCTGTTCGTAGAGACACAACTCTCTATTCCTTCCTCTAAGGTTAACTTCAAATGACTACGCGTCCTATTTCATACGATAAAAAAATCAATCACTAGACCAGCAGGGCCTTTAACTAGCAGCGACTCCGTTCCCCAATCAGTTACAGCTGGGCCATGTAA
>BNJU01004612.1_pt1 | contig 16387 bp, 24 predicted proteins | sample 8539281 | NCBI WGS metagenome assembly BNJU01 (sample SAMD00202456, study PRJDB9452) | human saliva metagenome | isolation source: human saliva | place: Japan
TGAATTCAGTGGATTCCATGGTAATACCTCTACAAGACCAACAAAAACTGTTGCATAGGAAACAGTCTGCTTTTTCCTTTAGTATAAACTGGATTGTGAGAAGATGGTAGAGGGCGGAAAAGATTGTTATAGAAATAACAATCTCACCGTCCCTCGGCTTGTGTTCCGGAGAAAGGAAGATGATGAAGAAGAAAAGAAACTGGCTGTATTTGGCACTCTGTCTATTGTTCGGCATTCTGTTCTGTAGTCGCCTGCGGCGGGAAACAGCAGACAGAGACGACGACAGCCGCGAAAGCGGAGAGCGGTTCTCAGGCTGCGGAGAGCACTGCGGCGGCAGAGGAAGGGCCTCGGCGGATTCGCGCGTGGTGGCACTGTCCCGCTCGGTCGGTGAGATGTGCTCCTGCCGGCGGAAATCTGGTCGGCGTGACCGACGATGCGATGGATCTCGAGGGGCTTTCGAAGGCATGCACTTCGGTCGGCAAACTTTCGGCGCCGAGCGCGGAAGCGATTCTCGCGCTGCACCCGGCACTCGTGCTGACGGCGCCGGACATTCCGGCGCAGCGCGAAGTGCAGAAGACGCTGGAGGCGGCCGGTGTCCGCTGTCAGGCGGTCGATATCAATAACTTTGCCGATTACGCGTCGGTGATGCAGAGCTTTACCGCTGAGACCGGTCGCGCGGATCTCTACGAGAAGAATGTCACCGCGGTGCAGCAGAAGATTGACAGCGTCAAGGCAGCGCTGCCCAGCGAAATCAAAGGAAAAACCTTCCTCGTCATCCGGGCTTCCGCGGCAAAGACCAAGGTGTTAAAGTCCGATCACTTTACGGTTGCGATGCTCGAGGATCTCGGCCTCACGAATGCGGCGCCCGAGAGTCTTTTGGATCAGCTCAGTATGGAGGGCGTCACGGAGGCAAACCCGGACTATTTATTCGTGATTTTTCAGGGAGAGCCGAAGGAGGCAGAGGCAGTCTACCAGGAGCTGATCGGCGGCCAGCCTGCCTACGACCAGCTGAAGGCTGTCAAGGACGGCCACACGGCGGTATTGCCGAAGGACCTGTTCCAGTATAAGCCGAATGCGCGCTGGGGCGAAGCCTATGCAAAGCTCGCGGAGCTTCTCGGGGGTGCGGCGGCAAAGCAGTGAGAAAAGGATCCTTTGTGTCCGCGCTCCTCTTCGGGATTGCGCTGACCCTGCTTTTCACCTGGTTTTCGGTGTTCTTCGGCCTGCACGGCGCGGCGGGGGATGTGCGGAGAATCCTCTGCTATGTGCGGGTGCCGCGCACCCTCGGGGCCTTGCTCTCCGGGGCAGCACTCGGGGCGTCGGGCTATCTCATGCAGGAAGCGCTGCACAACACGCTTGCCTCCCCGAGTGTCATGGGCGTCAACGCGGGCGCGGGACTGTTTGCGCTGCTCGCCGCCCTTTTGTTTCCGGTGGTGACGGCGGCCCGCTTTGTGCTGGCCTTTCTCGGTGCGCTGCTCTCGATTGCACTGGTATTGCTAATCGCAAAAAGGGCGGGCTACAGCCGGAGCGTAATTGTGCTCTCCGGTGTTGCGGTCTCGGCGCTCATGGGCGCGGCGGTGAACGGTCTCGTGACTTTCTTCCCGCATGCGGTCGCGGACAAGCAGGCTTTTACGCTCGGCGGCTTTGCGGGCTTACAGTATGACGGGCTCTTCTTTTCGGCAGTCTTTATTCTGCCGGGTCTACTCGCGGGAGCCCTGCTCGGCGGCGGCATAGACCTCTTTGCGCTCGGCGACGAGGTCGCCCAGGGACTCGGATTATCCGTGACGCGACATCGCCTGCTCACGATGGTGACCGCGACCGTGCTCGCGGCAGCGGCGGTCTGTATCGGCGGACTGATCGGATTTCTCGGTCTGATTGTGCCGAATGTGCTAAGGCGTTTTTTTTCGGGGCGGATGTCGGCGCGGCAGATGTTCACGCTCTCGGGGCTCTACGGCAGCGCGCTGCTTGTCGCGGCCGATTTTCTGTCGCGGCGTCTCTTTTACCCTTACGAGCTGCCGGTCGGGTTACTCTTAAGCCTTCTCGGTGCGCCGTTTTTTATCTGGATGCTGATGCACAGAAAGCGTGGCATATGATTGAAGTCAGAGAGCTGACGGCGGGCTATGCCGCGCCGGGAGAGAGGGGTGAGCCGCCTGTCATTTCGATTGCGGCGGAGACCTTTTCCGCCGGCAAGATAACGACTGTGATTGGAAAAAACGGCTGCGGCAAGTCCACATTTTTAAAGACACTCGTGGGACTCCTGCCGTATCGGGGCAGTATACGCTGCGACAAGCGGGAGCTCAGAACACTTTCGCCGAAGGAGCGCGCCGCCTGTATCGGCTATCTTCCGCAGACACTCACAGCGCCGCACATGGATGTGCGGACGCTGGTGGCACACGGCTGTTTTCGCCGGAAAAAGATGTTCCGGTCGCTCGGGGAGAGCGACAGAGAGCAGATTGCGGCGGCACTCCGGATTGCGGACCTCGCGGCGTACGGCGATAAGCAGGTGCCCGCCCTGTCCGGCGGAGAGAGGCAGCGCGCGTTTCTCGCGATGCTGATTGCCCAGGACCCAGCCTTTTTTTCTGCTGGACGAGGTGACATCCTATATGGATATTGCCCACCAGAAGGCGACGGTCGAGCTGGTGCGCTATCTCGCGGCGGCGGGCAAGGGCGTGCTGATGACCTCGCATGACCTCGCACTCAGCTTTACGGTGAGCGACCGGATTCTGGTCATGAACGAGGGGCGCATGGTACTCTCCGGGACACCGGAGGAACTGCTCGAGGAGCGGGATACGCTGCGGCGCTGTTTCGGCATTTGCCTCGGGAAGACAAACTCCGCGAACGCCCTCTACGCATATGAATTGCAGAACTAACATTTTTCCACAAGGAGGAATTTCAATGGGTTACATACTGACAGAAGAAGGATTTCAGGACGCTCTGAAAGAACTTCGGAAAGAGTACCGCATTTTTGCTCCGGTCCGCAAAAAGGGAGCGGGGCGCTTCACGGACATTGACGCCGTGATTTACGACGAAGTGGAAGAGGGAACCCCGATTGAACTCGAGGCGAAGTCCGATTACTCCGCAAAAGAGGCGCTGACGCCGCTCTCGGAGACCCTGTTCTTCTTCACGGAAGAGCAGTGCAAGGAGGCGGATATCGACACGAGACCGGTGCTCCTCTTCCTTCGGAGCTGCGATCTGCAGGCGATGAAGCGCCTCGACGACATGTATTTGCACAACGGGCGCGAGCAGGACTGGTTCTATCAGAGACGCCGCGAGAAGCTTCACTATGTGCTGATCGGCTGCGGCCACAGCTATGAGAACTGCTTCTGCGTCGATATGGGGGCAAATATCACGAAGGACGGCTATGCTTTCTCGGTCGATAAGGTTGACGACAGCTACCGCATCCATGTGCTCGAAGAGGCGGTGCGCAGCGCATTTGCGTCGAGCAGCGAGCGGCAGGAAGAAGTGGTGCCGCGCCATGTGACCGAGAATGAAGTCCGCGTCACCGTGCCGGAGAATATCCCGATTGAAATCGTGAAGCATCCGCTCTGGGATGAGTACAACACCCGCTGCATCGGCTGCGGACGGTGCAATTACGCCTGTCCTACCTGTTCCTGCTATACGATGCAGGACGTCTACTATACGGACAACGGCAAGGTCGGTGAGCGCCGCCGGGTCGGCAGCTCCTGCATGGTGGACGGCTACACGAATGTGGCGGGCGGCGGTCAGTACCGGAAGACGCAGGGCGAGCGCATGCGCTTCAAGACCCTTCACAAGATTCGCGACTTCCGGAAGCGCTTCGGTTATGACATGTGCGTGGGCTGCGGCCGCTGCGACGATATCTGCGGCGAGTACATCAGCTTCTCCAACATCATAAACAAGGTGGCAGCTGCGGTCGAAGAGATGGAAAAGGAGGGCAGCAAGAATGCGTAATCCGTATATTCCCTATCCTTCCAAGATTTTGGAAGTTATCCGGCACACGGAGAAAGAGTTCACATTCCGTATGGAATACAAGGGCGAGGAAGAAGTAAAGCCCGGACAGTTTTTCGAGGTTTCGATGCCGAAGTACGGCGAGGCGCCGATCTCGGTCTCGGGTATCGGCGAGGGCTTCGTGGATCTCACCATCCGCAAAGTGGGCCGTGTGACGAACGAAGTTTTTGAGAACTATGAGGGCGATACCCTCCTGCTCCGCGGCCCCTACGGAAACGGCTTGACACCGAGCTCTACCGCGAGGGTGAGACCGTGGTTGTGGCAGGCGGCACGGGTGTGTCCCCGGTGCGCGGTGTGATTGAGGCGCTGAGCGGCTTTGAGAATGCCAAGCAGAAATATGTGATCGCAGGCTTCCGCAGCCCCGCGGACATGCTGTTTCGCGATGACCTCGCGGACTGGAAGGACAAGCTGAATCTGATTCTGACCGTGGACGGCGCGCCGGAAGGGTATGAGGGCAACATCGGCCTCGTCACAAAGTACATCGCAGATCTGCCGCTTGCGGATCCGGCAAAGGCAAAGGCCGTTGTGGTCGGCCCGCCGCCGATGATGAAATTTACGATCATTGAACTCCTGAAGAAGGGCTTCCGAGAGGAGAATATCACGGTTTCCTACGAGAGAAAAATGTGCTGCGGTCTCGGCAAGTGCGGACACTGCCGTGTCAGCGACACCTACATCTGCCTCGACGGACCGGTGTTCAACTATGTGGAAGCCAAAGAGATGATTGACTGAGTCAGAACGGAGAGAAGAAATGGGAGCTTTAGATATCAATTTAGGAAAACTGAAGAAAAATGCATTCCGTTACTCAAAGGTGCGCGGGGAGACGGCTTCCAGAATCCGTATTCCGGGCGGCGTCATTGACGCGAAGTCTCTGGGGCGTGTCGTTGAGATTGCGGAGAAGTACGGAAACGGTCAGATCGACATCACGAACCGTCAGGGTATCGAGATTCCGGGCATTCGCCTCGAGGATATGGACAAGGTCAATGAAGAGGTGCAGCTCATCATTGATTCCCTGCGCATTAACCAGCCTGAGAAGGGCAAGGGCTATCCGGCATCGGGTACGCGCAATGTGATTGCCTGCCCCGGCGCGAGACTCTGTCCCTTCGGCTGCTACGACACAACGGCGTTTGCGCAGAAGATGGAGAACGAGATTTCCCGAACGACCGCCATGTGAAGGTGGCCTTCACCGGCTGCTCGAACGACTGCGCAAAGGTGCGTCTGGCGGACTTCGGCATCATCGGCATGACCGAGCCGCAGTACGACCCGAACCGCTGCGTCGCCTGCGAGCAGTGCATCAAGTACTGCAAAAAGCGCTCGGTCAATGCGCTCTCGCTCGTGAACGGCAAGATTGTCCGCGACACGAAGAAGTGCATCGGCTGCGGTGTCTGCATCACCTACTGCCCGACCAGAGCCTGGACGAGAAGCAAAGAGCATTACTTCCGTCTGGTGCTGCTTGGCCGCACCGGCAAGCGGAACCCGCGTCTCGCCGAGGACTTCATCAAGTGGTGTGACGAGGAGAGCATTCTCCGCATCGCGGCAAATACCTACGCGTACATCGAGGAGTACATCGATCCGGATGCGGTTGAGCACAAGGAGCACATCGGCTACATTGTGGATCGCACCGGCTTTGAGAAGTTCAAGGAGTACATCTTCAAGGATGTGACACTCAGCGAGAAGGCGGAAGTCGCCCAGCAGGTATACTGGGGCGGCAAGCACTACGACCGTTACGGCGGCTGAATCGACCATAGGAAAAGGACAGCCCTGCGTGAAAACGCAGGGCTGTTTTTGCTACAATCTGCGGGAACTTTTCAATCTCCCGGAGAGCCGGAAACTGCTCGCTGAGATGCCCTTCGGCGGCATCGCCGAAGAGCGGGAGTCCAAGGCGAAAGAGAAGATTGAAGAGAGAGTGAAATTCTATCGTTGAAGGCGGAAGCAAACCGGCTGCTAAAAGGCAGCCGGTTTTTTCTGTATCGTAAAGGGACATAATAGCTCTTGATTATATGAGTTATAACTCATATAATCAAATTAGCAAAAGTAGAACCGTGTGAAAGGATGGGAAGTGTTTGAACTTGAGTTTTACGAAAGCGAGGATGGAAGACACCCGGTGGAGGAGTTCCTTGACTCTTTAGAGTACAAGATGAATGCAAAGTTAATCGGACTCATGGAATTATTGGAAGAAAAAGGAACCGAATTGAGAGAGCCCTATTCCGCTGCGTTGAAAGATGGCATCTTTGAATTGCGTTGTAAGCAAGGTAGTAATATTACGAGAGTCATGTATTTCTTTTTTGTGGGAAAACGTATCATAGTTACCAACGGTTTTGTGAAGAAGACACAGAAAACTCCGGTGTCAGAGCTAAAGCTTGCACAAGCCAGACGAGCGGACTGGCTTAGGCGTTATGGGAAAAAAGATACGATGGATTAAATAGAGTGCGAGAGGATAATTGCAATGAAGCTAAGTGAATACAAAGAGAAGAAATTTAAGGACCCGAATTATGTGCGGGCATATCAGGAAGTTCAACCGGAATTGAAGGTGATTCGCGCAATCGTAGAGGCCAGGGCTGCTCAAATTTAACCCAGAAGGAGCTGGCAGAGAGAACGGGAATTGCGCAGACGGAAATCAGTAGGCTTGAGAACGGTAGTAGAAACCCGAGTATTAAGCTGTTGCAGAGGTTAGCAGAAGGAATGGGGCTGGTTCTGAATATCAGTTTTGTTCCCAAGGAAGAATAAACCGGTAAGAAGCCCTGAGACTTAGTCTCAGGGCTTCTTTTGCGGATACTGCGCGGCGAGGCGCTGCACTTCGGACGTCATCCGGTCGACGACAACCTGCGGTGCGACTATCTTTACATCGCCGCCGAGTCCCATAATCCAGCCGAGGAAGAGGAGACTCACCGCGACGGTGACATGGCAGCGGAAGTGTCCCTCATCAATCGGCAAAATCGTGATGTCCTTTCCGAAGCGGTCTATCAGGATTCCGACCTTCTCATTGGTCGCCTCGAGTGTCACAACGGTCTCTTCGCCGCCGTTCATGCCAAAGAGACTCTTGGAATAGCGCGCGGTGTTAAACTGCTGAAAACGCGCGAGACCCTGCCGCCTGTCTTCCACCACAGAGATTCGTTTCATTTTGTCGACGCGGTAGTGCTTGATTTTATCACTCTCTGCCTCGTAAGCGACGAGATAGTAGTATTCGCTGTCCCAGACGAGGGCCCAGGGACTGATCTGATACCAGGCGCCGTTTCGGCGGAGCTCCATCTCCTTTTTGAGGTTCCACTGAAAGTACTTGAAGCGAATCTGACAACCGGCGTTAATGGCCTCGTGAATCGCGTCCACATTGTAATAGACGCTCGTGTTCATGGTCTTGATGCGGTCCGAGATGATGACCTGGCGTTGCAACTGCGTTGCCTCATGCCGGCTCACAAGGGACTCGAGCTTCGCAATCAACTCCTTGGATTTTTTGTCGGTGATAAATTTGGCCGACTGCACGGAGTCTACGAGCAATTTCAGTTCCGGGAGTTCAAAACGCCGCGACGAAAGGCGGTATAGCGTGTTGCGCCCCGCCTTCACGGCTTCGATGTCCATGCCGAAATCCTGTAATTCCCCGAAGTCCAGATACAGGGTCTTTCGATCGGCGTTGACGCCGCAGTCTGCGAGCTTTTCAATGATTTCCGCCATGCCGAGCGCGTGCTGTGCGTCGGTCTCCTCCGTAAAGAGTTTGGCGAGATACAGGAGCTTTTGCTTCTGATGTTCCCCGCGCCGCTCATTTCCTGCCATAAGGTTACCTCCCGCTGAAAGTCGCACATATGACTGCGGCTTTTTCTATTTTCAATATAACAGAAGCAAAGCGGCAAGGGAAGAATCCGGTCCGTTTTTCCGGACAGAAAAAAGAGGGGAGAAAAAAGAAGGGAGAAAAAAGAAATTGCGGCGCCGGTTGACACGGAAAATACAGAGTTATATACTCCTAACACATAGTTAAATAGCACAAATCACTGCGAGCCGAAGACTTAAGTTCTCAAAAATCGACCAAAACAGCTTAGACGCAGCGGGCTTGCAAAACAAGAGGAGGGTATAAATGAGTCAGAGTAAGACGAGGTTGGAAGTCAGGGATTTGGTGACCATAGGCGTGTTTGGCGTAATTTATTTTGTCTGTATGTTTGCGGTCGGCATGATGGGCGTGGTACCGATCCTCTATCTGCTTTATCCGACGGTGTTCGGCGTGGTGGGAGGCCCCATTGCCCTGCTCTTTATGGCAAAGGTACAAAAGCCCTGGGCACTCGTGATTTTCGGTATGATTACACCGATTATTATGTTTCTCTTCGGACATACACTCCTGGTGCCCGGCGTAGCGCTTGTTACGATGCTGGTCGCGGAGGGCATACGGCGTATCGGAAAGTACCGCTCTCTCTTCGCTATAACATGCTCGCCTATGTGGTCATGGCGACCATTCTCTGCAGTTCCCTCCTGCAAATGCTCGTGATGAAGGCGCGTTATTTACAGCTCACCGAGGCGGAGATGGGAAGAGAGTACACGGAAGCCCTTGAAAAACTAATCAGTGTCCGAAACATGGGGCTCGTATACCTCGGCGCCGTGCTCGGCGGCATTGTCGGCGCATTACTCGGGCGAAAGCTCTTAAAAAAGCACTTTGAAAAGGCGGGAATTGTCTGATGGAGCGGCAATTAAAACCCTGGGAAAGTCTGCAAAGTCCTTTCAATCCGAATCCCATAACGAAATTGCTCGTTATGGGATTTTTGGGCATAAGCTTAGTGCACCCGCTCCACCCCTATGCGGAGTGGGGGATTGTTTTCTTGCTTTCGCTCTTTTATCTCTTAAACGGCGACCGGAAAAGCGCGGTGCAAAACACAGTTATCTTTGCGCTGCTCTGTGCTTTTCCGGGGTTTCCGAAGCTCTATGCCCTGCCCATTGTCTTAAAAATGTTCCTGTCCGTGTTCTATATGCTCCGGCTTGTCTACTTTCCCGTTGCGAGCGGGCGTTTTCTCATGAAGACTTCGGATGTGGGGAGCATACTGGCATCCATGGATTATCTTCACATTCCGCAGAGCATCTCCATCCCGGTCGCGGTGATGTTCCGCTTTTTCCCGTCCTTTGCCGAGGAGCGGCGTAACATTGCGATGGCCATGAAGATACGCGGCATCCGAACGCGGAATCCGCTTCGCTATCTCGAGTATGTGACCGTTCCGCTGCTCATCATCTCTTCCAACATCGCGGAGGATATCGCAAAGGCAGCGGAGTGTAAGTGCATCGAAAATCCGGTGCCGAAGACAAGATACACGACAGCGCGCTTACAGCCGGTGGATGCCGTATATGCGCTCTCCATGGGCGGGCTCATGCTGCTCGGCTGGATTGTGTTGCGCTAGGAGGGATGCCATGCTTGAGATAGAGAATTTTTCGCTTTCCTACGGGGAGGGAGAGCCGGTCTTACAAGACATCAGCCTCTCCTTAAAAGCCGGGGAGTGCCTGGTGGTCACAGGGGAGAGCGGCAGTGGTAAATCCTCTCTGATTCACGCGATCAACGGCCTCGCCTTTCACTATCATCAAGGCGTAGGAAAGGGACATATCCGCTTCGAAGGGGAGAGTATCGAAACCCTGCCGATTTATCGGATTGCGCTGCAAATCGCGAGTGTATTTCAGAATCCGAAGACACACTTTTTCAATGTGAATACAACGCTGGAACTGCTCTTTTACATGGAGAATATGGGGCTTGATCGCGCGGAGATGGACAGGCGCATGGAGGATTTGCTGAAGATATTCCCCATAGAACATCTCCTAGGGCGAAATATCTTTGCGCTCTCCGGCGGAGAAAAACAGATATTATCGGTCGCCTCCTGTTACCTCGCGGGCTGCAAGCTCATTGTCATGGATGAACCCTCTTCCAATCTGGACGAGGCCTCGATTGCGGTTTTGAAGAAAATGCTGCCGGTGTTAAAGGAAAGGGGCATAGCCCTCCTCATCGCGGAGCACAGACTCCACTACCTGACGGAACTCATGGATCGCCTGATTTTCTTGGAGACGGGAAAGATACACAGGGCGTTCTCGCGGGAAGAATTTCTTTCCCTTTCCGAAGATGAGCTTGCGGATATGGGACTTCGGAGCAGGGAAAAGCCCGTGCTTCATGTCTCCGCGTGGAAAAACGAGGGAGAGCTGACCGTGGAAACGCTCTGCTGTCCCTTCCGGCGGGGCGAAGAACTGAAGCTCAGTCAGGTCTCCTTTTCCTTCGGAAAAATCTATGGCATCGTCGGTAAAAACGGCTGCGGAAAATCCACGCTGCTCCGCGCAATGACGGGACTGGAGGCACCGAAGAAGAGCCGCATCACGCTTCGGGGAAAGCCGCTGTCCGGGCATGAGCGCATATCACGCTCTGCCCTGGTCATGCAGGATGTCAACAGCCAGCTGTTCACGGATTCGGTCGAGGAAGAATTGCTGCTCGCATGGAAGGGGAGATGCCGGAGAGAGAAAACAGCGGGGGAGATGCGAGAAAAGGCAGCGGATGAGGCAGCGCAGCGCGAAATCGAAACTCTACTGCAGGCGCTCGGTCTTGCGGAATGCAAAGAGCGCCATCCCATGAGCCTTTCCGGCGGACAAAAGCAGAGACTGGCGCTTGCGACCTGTCTCCTTAAGGACGCGAACTTTTTCTACTTTGACGAGCCGACCAGCGGTATGGATCGAAAAAACATGTTGCGCATCGCGGCGCTCTTAAAACAGCAACAGCGGGAGGACAGAATTCTCTTTGTAGTTTCCCACGACACCGCCTTTTTACAGGAGGTCGCGACGGAATGCCTTGATTTGGAGACATTTCGGAAGCGTACGGCGGTATTGCGGAAATAAGTCGGGCGGGGAGCAGAGCGCAGCTTCTGCGCTTCCAAGAGTGAAGATACAGCGAATCTTCATGTCAGTTTGCATATTGTCTGTTTACGGGATAAGGCTTTCAAGATGCGTGACGGAAGTTTTCTCCATAAGCCTGAGGAAAATCCGAATTTTTGCGTGATTGTGTCCGCTTTTCGGGACATGCGGGGTGGTAGACTGGAGACATAAGAAAAGCAGAGGAGGCAGCAAGATGAATCCGATCTATTTCACCGTTACGGGGACCAATTACTACTACGGAAACGAGTACTTTAAGCCGGAGATGAAGCTTCGACTCATCAAGGAGCCGGATAACAAGGCGGACAAGGAGGCAATCCGCGTGGAGCTCGAGGGGCTCGGGAAAGTGGGCTATGTCGCGAACAGCCCGCACTCCGTGCTCGGAGATAGCTACAGCGCAGGGCGACTCTACGATAAAATCGGGGACTCTGCGGAGGGAAAAGTGCTCTATGTCCTGCCGCAGGGAGTGCTCTGCACGCTTCTGCAGAGAGAGAAAGGAGAGGAACAAGAGCAGGGAGAAAAGGTGTGACCGAAGTAATTTTGTTTCCGTCCTCCTTTCTGAATCCTCGAGAGGTGGATGAAGACCTTGCGGAAGAGTATCGCGCGGCGCGTTTGGCAGGCGGTTTTGAGACAGTGGTCTTCGACTACCAAGCCTGGTTTCGGGAACAGCAACTTAGGTTAAGTTACGTTCCTGAGCGGGAAATCACGGCCGTTTATCGCGGCTGGATGATGAAACCGGAACAATACGCTGTCTTTTACCGGGAGCTGCTTTCGCAGAAGATACGACTGCTCACAACACCCGAGATGTACGAGAAATTACATTTGTTTCCGCGGGTGTACCCGGAGCTTTTGCCGGATACCGCGCGTATGCTCACATTTCCGCTGCATACCGAGATCGATGTGCGGGCATGCCTGAAGGTGTTTCCTCGTTTCTTGGTGAAAGACTATGTGAAGTCCGTGAAGGGCAGCGAATTCCCTGCCTATTTTGACGAGAACTGCTCGCAGGAAGCATTCAATGTATGGATGGAGCTTTTTTACCGTTACCGCGGCGACTTGCTGACAGGCGGAATCTGCATCAAAGAGTTTCTGGACTTAAAGCGCTATGAAGGCAGGACCAACGAGTACCGCGTGTTTTATGTGAACCATGAGCCGATTTGCATAAGCCGTAATTCCGGGCAGGAGGGCAAGGTGGCGGAGCCGCCGACAGAATTGGTGCAACGATACCGGAAACTTGGCAGCGTCTTTTATACTTTGGATTACGCAGAACTGTACGACGGAAGCTTTACGATACTGGAATCCGGAGACGGTTCGGTTTCGGGGCTTGCCTCGGGGGAGGATGCAGCGAGCTTTTATCGAAAGCTTTACCGGGCGCTGAATCAAAATCAGATATAGTACGAGTTCTTTGTGTTAATCGAAACAATTAGGTATCGCTTTCTCCTTACCACAATATGCGTTGCGCCCGAAAAAGCTATGCTTCGGGCGCATATTTGCATGCCTCTTGTGCTAAACTGAAAGAGATTCCTAAGCCGAGAGGCCAAGCAAAGACGGTAGAGAGGAGATATGACAGCATGGAAAAGTTGACAATTGCGGAGGCAAAACGAATCAATGACACAATGGTCTCCGAGGCGCATTTAAAGCTGCACGCGGCGAATGTAGCGGCATGCATGGGCGCGATGGCAGCGCATTTCGGGGAGGACAGGGAGCACTGGGAGGCGGTCGGTTATCTCCACGACTACGACTATGAGAAGTTTCCGGAAGAACATCTTTTGCATACCGAGCAAGAGCTGCTAGCCGAGGGCGTGCCCGCGGAAGATGTGCGCGCCATTTTAAGCCACGGCTACGGGCACCGGAACGAGGTCGAGCCGAAGAGCAAGATGGAGAAGAGTCTCTACACGGTCGATGAACTGAGCGGCATTATTCAGGCGGCGGCGCGCATGCGCCCGAACGGCATTGGCGATATGGACATTAAGAGCTTCATGAAAAAGTTTAAGAGCAAGGGCTTTGCCGCCAAGTGTAACCGCGAGATTATCTTGAAAGGTTGCGAGATGCTCGGTATGGACATCAAAGAGGTCGCGGAAATCGCGATTGCGGGTATGAAAGAACACGCAGAGGAATTGCAGCTCACCGGAAATCAGGCCTGAATCGTACCCTCCTTGCGTGTCTTTCTCTGCGGAATTATAATGAGCCTCAACCGTTTGCGGATAAAAGAGACACGGAGGACAACATGGGACAGAAGAGACCTAAAATTAAACTGACGGTCATTGACCGGCGCGGCAAGATGGGCTGCCATCGAGGGCACCGGATCGGACAGACCTTTGACTATGACACGGAGCGGGGCGAACTCTGTCCGATGGCGATGCACTGCGCCTTTCCCTATATTGACATTCTTCGCTACGGCGGCAAATTGCCGGGACAGCCGGAAGGAGTCGCGGAGTTCTGCTGCTCCGATGCGGACACGATTATGGTATTCCGGGCGGAAATCGTGAAAGAGGAAGAAGCCGAACGTGACAGGAAAAAGTGAAATACGGAAACGAGCAGACGCGGAAAAGTGTCGGTGATAAGCCGGCGCTTTTCTTTTTAGGCGGCGGAAAGAGCAGGCAAGGCAGGCAAAATTCTGTTAACATGCAAGAAAAATCCGCAGCGAGCGGATGCGGGATTTGTTGACGGAAAGAAGAGAACTTGCCGTTTGAGAGCGGAGAGGAGTAAGAGATGCGGAACGTATATTTTGTGCGGCACGGGGAGACGGTCTGGAATGTGGAAAATAAAATCTGCGGGGCTACGGAAAGTGCCCTGACGGAGCGGGGCCGGGAGCAGGCGCGCGCCATCGGCAGAGAGATTAAAGCGCGCATGGACGCGGGCGAATTGCAAATTGACCGCATGCTCTGCTCGCCCTTAAGCCGCGCGCGGGGATACCGCGCAGGAAATCGCAGACATACTCAAACTGCCGCTTGCGGTCGAGCCGCGCCTCCGGGAGCAGAACTTCGGTATTTGGGAGGGGACAGCCCGGGATGGCGAGGGCTTTCAGCGCGCCAAGGAAAACTTTATTGACAGCTTCGGGACGGGGGAGTCCATGCTGCGGCTCGCACAGCGCATCTACAATCTGCTGGACGATGTGCGGGCGGATACCGACCATACCTATCTGCTGGTCGCACACAACGGCATCTCCCGCATGGTTGAGTCGTATTTCCGGGACATGGACAATGCGGAATTTGCGGCCTTCGGGATACGGAATGCCTCGCTCCGAAGCTATACCTTTCCGGAAGAGAAGACAGAAGTCTGAGCGGGGAATATGCTTGACAATTTCAGAATAACACCATAATATCTTCATAAAAGCGTAAGAAAATCGATTCCGGAGGATGTAGAAATGAAGAAAGCGAAACTCGTTCTGGCAGCAGCACTGGCAATGTCCCTGACCGTCGGTGCGGCAGTTCCCGCGCTGGCGTTTTATCAGCAGCCGCAGAGTAAGAAGGGCTTGCTTCTGTCGCAGCAGACCGCAGATATGCTTGCCGACATCGGCAATCTTGGTGTGAAGCAGGTCATTGTGAACATGGGAAGCGATCAGGATTTGAATACCTTCGATCCGCTCGCGGCCTACTGCACTGAGAACGGTGTCACGCTGACCATGATAGTCATCAACCGCCCGGGCGCTCCGGCAGGTATGATGCCGACCGCGCCGACGGCAGGTGTCGGCACCTACGGCTTCAATGTGCAGAGTGCGGAAGGGCAGGCAGCTGTTCGGAGTTATGCGAGAAGCCTTGCGGCGCGCTACAAAAACTCTGTGTCCAACTGGGTTATCGGCAATGAGGTCAATGATGCCGTCCAGTGGGATTACAACGGTGAGATGGACATGCAGGCGCACGCGGAGAGCTATGCGAAGGCGTTCCGCATCTTCTATGAGGAGATTAAGGCGGCGAATCCGGAGGCAAAGGTGCTGATTCCGTTTGATATGCGCTGGAAGGCGACGACAGGTCAGCCGGGTTCGTACCCGACCGCGGACTATCTGCCGCTTTGAACAGTAAGCTCCGCGACACGGACTACGGCATTGCCTGGCACCCGTATCCGGTGCATTTCTTCACGAAGCCGGAGTTTCAGGATGATGACGGCATCACGGCAGATGTCAACACGACGCCGAACATCAATATGAAGAACATCAATGTGCTCACGGATTATCTGCAGACCGCGGATATGCGTACGCCGTCCGGCGAGGTGAGACCGCTCTTCCTCACCGAGATGGGCTTTACTTCCGCTGTCGAGAACGGCGAGGCGAGACAGGCAGCGGCGATTGCCGAGGCCTATCGCATTGCGAAAGAGAATCCCTACATTCAGGGCATGTACCTGTCCCGTCAGGTCGATGCGGCATCTCAGGTCGCAGCAGGCGGTGCCTTCGGCCTTTGGACACAGAATCCGAACGCAGGTCGCGATGAGATTCCGGCAGCGAAGAAACAGGCCTGGGAAGTGTATAAGAATTTGCAGTAAAAAAGAATTTTCCGCCCCGACGGTTCTCTGACCGCCGGGGCGCTTTTTTGTGCCCTTATTTTTGAAAAGCTCACCTTTGCTTCCGCTTGGTGGTATGATAAGCGGAGCGGATCTTAGGAGGAATCTAACCATGACCCGGCAAGAATTGTTTGCGCTCGCCGCAAAGCGTTACGGCACTGCGCCGGACTATCCCTGGCAGGATGATAACGCCGTGCTCCGGCGGAAGGACAACGAGAAGTGGTACGCGGTGGTTTTGCGCGTCGCCGCTTCGAAACTCGGACTTACGGAAGAGGGAGAGATAGAACTTCTGAATGTGAAGTGCGACCCGGTATTGCTTGCCTCGCTCCGCACGCAGCCGGGCTATTTTCCCGCTTACCACATGAACAAGGAAAAGTGGCTCAGCATACGCCTCGGAATGTTGGAACTCGATGCTTCCGTTGTCGACTTGCTTGCGCTGAGCTACGAATTGACGGGACCGAAACCGCGCAGCGGAAAGGGGATGAAGAAAGCCGATGGACAGAGATCAAAAAGATAAATTGGAGAAACTACGGGCGAAACAGAGCGGAAATGAGGGACTTTATCTGGAATTTGAGGACAAGGAGTGGCCTTTTACTTACACGGATCACGACAGGCAGATTGCGAGAGCCATTGTGATTGATGACGAAGAAAATTACTACTTTGTGCGCATGGAGCGGGCGGATGAATTCGGAACGGTGACGCTGATCGAGACTTCCGGCGGCGGCGTGGAAGAAGGGGAGTCGCCGGAAGTGGCGATACGGCGGGAACTCAAAGAAGAACTCGGCGCGGAGGTCGAGATACTCTGTGAGCTCGGGCTGGTCAGCGATTACTATAATCTCGTGCATCGTCACAACTTAAACCACTATTTTCTCTGCCGGGTAAAGTCCTTCGGCGAAACTAAACTCACGCGGGATGAAGAAGAGGAGTTTCATCTGAAGAAAATAAAACTTCGCTATGAAGAGGCTGTGGCGGCGTACGAGGCGGGCCTTAACAGCCGTCTCGGTCGCCTGCTCGCGCAGCGGAACTTCCCGTGTTGCGGCGG
>BNJU01002835.1_pt1 | contig 16379 bp, 19 predicted proteins | sample 8539281 | NCBI WGS metagenome assembly BNJU01 (sample SAMD00202456, study PRJDB9452) | human saliva metagenome | isolation source: human saliva | place: Japan
CAGCTGGGCGTGGACTTCAACCTGCGGATGCTCGAATCCATTGAAGGACATTGAACCCGCGCTGGCGGTGAAGGCGTAGCGCGGCTGAACGGTTGAACCCCTGCCAGTATGAGCTCAGCTGCCCCGGCGGTACGCGCTGGATAGTTAAGGTGGCTAGATAACGCCTTTTTGCGGCGGAGCTTACGCCCACCGCATCGGGGCGATAACGCACATCCGCCCAGGTGAGATCACACAAAATCCAGCCTCGCCACGAATCGCCTCTTCACGCGGGCTTTCCTGGGCCGAGGGTATCTTGCGGTGAAACATCCTGCGGCGGGCGTGCCCCGGTGCGCCAACAACCTCAACCACCACACCGTGCTCAACGAGTGCCGCACCCACCCGGAACGTCTGCAACGGGTAGAAATCTGGTACTGCTGCACCGGCTCCAACCCGGGTTCAGAAGCGCCACTCGTGCCAGCGTCTCGGCGGGTGAAGCGGATAGGGGCTCATAGCAGCCGCCACACGGTGCGCATTCTAGACCCCCGGCTTCTGCGCACCGCCATGAGGCTATCGTGCAGCTCAGTATGCGTGAGCTCGGGGAAGGAACGCAGGGTACTTTCGGCAATCACCATGGCCTCCGCGAAAATCCGTATCGCGCACGCTCCCAATGGTCGCGGTCACGGGGTCAACCACCCGCAAACCGCCGGGTCCGGTCAGTATGGTGGCGCGGTGGCTGGGCTCATCCTGCCGGTACTGCAGGACACTATTGGTTGCCCCGCCGCTTCCTAGTACCTGGAGTTTATCAGGGGACGTTCAGCGTCTGAATACCGTGAATAATGGCTGCGCTGCGGTGACTAAAGGCGGGGTCACGCAGCACGCGGGCGTGCGCAATAATACGCGCCAAATGCTTATCAGCAGGGTTCAGCTCAGCCCACCGGGGCGCTCATGTACTGCCCTGGGCGAGCCGAACCGTATCGCTGCCGCTCTGCCCACCGTGAGAAAACTGGGGGTCAGGCCCTTCCACTAAGACCAGTTTTTATATTTTTATTTTTATTAGATAGTATTTCATGCTTTTCCATACTGTTTATAAAAGCATTATGGCCTAAGGTTCTGCTTCCCGAGCGTACCCTAGCCTGTGGATAATAGCGGTTTCAGCGGAAATATCCACAAGCTGAGCATAAAAACCCTCGTCACGGCGCGTCACATAATCCGCCCTGCACAAGACACTCGACCCAGACACACCAGCCCTGGGGCGCAACTAGAAACCCTAAGAGAAGAGCGCCCCATCTGCGCCCGCAGCATTTTATAGAATGGGGAGCATGGCTGATGAACTGTACTCCCGCATCCCCGATACCCCCATAAGCGACGATACCGCCCGGCTTGAGCGCATCCGGGTGCCCTGAGAGAGCTCTAACTCACAGCTATGACGGGGTGCGTGAACTGCTGGGGAGCGCGCCTTTGAGGCAATGGCGCGCGACCAGGTCGTGCCCGGCACCTGGCGGGTACAGAACATCCCTCGATGATGCGCACACCACTCGACCCCGACCGCCGCCTGGGGCGCGCATAATCGGGTTTTTCCTGTTCGCACGCACCCTAACCCGCGGAACTTGCCGAGTGCTCGGCGGCGAACCCGCGCTGAACGACCTGATCGCGGCACACCTCGTGGAATTCGCGGAGTCAGACAATGCCCACACCCCCGAGAACCCCGGCGAAGAACCGCATTACCGCGCCGTGTTTGACCTGCGACCGCATTCGGCTGATGACGGTACTGAGCTGTGGGTGGCCTCCGATTTGGGGGCGCATCAGCGACCCGGGGTGCTGCGTAAAGATCACGTGCTGGGTATTGGGCAGGGCATCCCTGACCCTGGCGCAGATTACCGAGCGCACCCCCGTGGCGCGTGCCCTCGACGTGGGGACCGGGTGCGGTATTCAGACCTTCCACCTGCTCGCCCACGCAGACCACGTAACGGCCACCGATATTTCACCGCGCGCCCTCGCCTTCGCCCGGTTTAACCTGCTGTTGAACGCTCCGGCCCTGAAACTCGACCCGCAGAACCTTGAAGCCCGCGTCAGCCTTCGACAAGGCTCTTTGCTGGAACCCGTAGCGGGGGGAGCAGTTCGATCTTGTGGTCTCAAACCCGCCGTTCGTCATTACCCCGCGCCGCGCAAACGAAAGCAGCGACGACCAGTTCACGTACCGCGACGGCGGGCTGCCCGGTGATGATATTGTCAGCACACTCATTCGGCGTATCCCCGAGGTGCTGGTACCCGGCGGGCGCGCCCAGATGCTCGGCAACTGGGAAATTCACCGCGACAATACAGGCGAAGCGCAGCCCTGGGACGCTCGCCTGCGCACCCTGGTTCGCCGAATCCGCCACCGGCACCCCGAGCGAGGCGTGGGTAATTCAGCGCGAAGTGCTCACCCCCGAATCCTATGCGGAAACCTGGCTCAAAGACGCGAGTGAAAACCGCGACCGCGACCACTACGAGAGCACCTACCGTGCCTATCTCGACGACTTTAAAAACCGGAACGTTCATTCTATTGGGTTTCGGGATGCTCTGGCTCCGCCGCCCGGCGCACACCACCGAAACCGCACCCCTGAACCGGTTCGAGGACATCACCTACCCCATAGCCCAGCCCATCGCGCAAAGCATCACCGAGGCCGTGGCACGCTTCGACCGCCTCACCACCCTGACCGATCAGGCGCTCACCGAAACCCACCTGGTGGTCGCCGAAGACGTGACCGAAGAACGCCACAGCCGCCCCGGCGCCGAGCATCCCGAACGTGATCCTGCTGCGCGCCGGATCCGGGCTAGTGCCGCACAATCCTGCTCTCAACCGAAACCGCCGGATTCGTCTCCGCATGCGACGGCGAGCTGAGCATCGGGCAGATTCTGGGCGCGCTCGCCATGCTCCTGGGCTGGGAAGACTACACGCCGGATGCGCGCGCCGCCTTCGGCACCGAGAACGAGCATCCGCGCGACACCCTGCTGGTCGCTGTCCGGGAACTCATCGAAAAAGCTTTCCTGCACTTCGCAGACGAAAACAGCTAACCCCACCGCCCCATGCTAAAAGGCTCTTTATTCCAATAAAGCGTGTTTATAAACCGCTTTATTGGAATAAAAGAGCCTTTTTATGCCCCCGCCCGGCGCACCCCTACACTAAAAAGAATGAGTATACAAGAGCACAACCAGATGATGAGCACCGAATCCTGCTGGGAAACAATACGGGAAAACACGCTCGGGCGTCTCGTTATCACCGACGGCCAGTTCGTAGACGTACTACCGGCCTTCTACGGGGTCACCGGCGACGAAATCTACTCTGCGCACCACCCGCGGCGACAAACTCTCCTCCGTGGTGGTCAGCCGCCGCGTAGCATTCGAAATCGACGAGCCCCTGCCGGAAGGCATACGCACCGTCATCGTCCAAGGGGTGGCGCACTGGCTGCCCAACGAAATGACCCCGGATGTGGTGCACACTCTAGGGTTGCGTCATTTTAGCGACGGCAATAAGATGCAGTGGGTGCGCATTGAGCCGCGCAAAGTATACGGCCGCGAATACCGGCTGGTTGAAACCGACAGCGGGCAGTAGACACAGCCCACACCACGGGCACCAGCCCGCAGGGCGAACCCGGCGCGTTGCCCCACCGCACCCTAACTTGCGCCCGCCACATTAATGGCTTTACATAGAGGGAACACCCGGCGCGTTGCGCCGCCAATGGGAGTTTCGGGCGCACTATGCGCTATTGTTGAATCGCATCTAGACTGAAAACCACCCCACACGAGGAGAGCCGTGCCCACCAAGGCAAAGAACGGAAAAGCCCTACTGATCGTTGAGTCCCCATCGAAGGTGAAGACCATCAGCGGTTACTTAGGCGGCGAATTTCTGGTGGATTCGTCCATGGGACATATCCGCGACCTGCCGCAGCCTTCCGAACTGCCCGAAAACCTGAAAAAAGGCCCGGTCGGCAAGTTCGCGGTCAATATCGACGACGATTTTGACCCCTACTATGTGGTCAACCCCGACAAGAAGAAAAAAGTCGCCGAACTTAAACGCAAACTCAAAGACGTTGACGCCCTCTACCTCGCAACCGATGGTGACCGCGAAGGTGAGGCGATCGCCTGGCACCTCAAAGAGGTTCTGAAAACCCAAGGTTCCCGTCTACCGCATGACCTTCCCGAAATCACCCGCGAAGCCATTGAACGCGCCTTTGGGGAACTGCGCGATATTGACCTGCATCTGGTCGATGCTCAAGAAACCCGCCGTATCCTTGACCGTATCTACGGTTACGAAATCTCACCCGTACTGTGGCGCAAGGTCGGCCGCGGGCTATCTGCGGGCCGTGTGCAGTCCGTGGCAACACGCCTCGTTGTTGAGCGTGAACGCGAACGCATGGCTTTCGTCGCCGCCAACTACTGGGATCTGACCGGGCATTTCATCACCACCAGCAACGAGGGCTTTGACGCCAAACTCGTGGCGGTTGACGGCACCCGAGTTGCCACCGGCAAAGACTTCGCCGACGACGGCACCCTCACCTCCACCAAAGTCACCCACCTCTCAGAGGCGGATGCGCGCACCCTCGCCGAAGCCCTCACCGCCGCTCCCTTCTCGGTGCGCTCGGTCGAAACCAAGCCCTATAAACGCCGCCCCGCCGCGCCGTTCACCACCTCAACCCTGCAGCAGGAGGCGGCGCGCAAGCTGCGCTTCTCATCGCGCGTAACCATGCAGGTTGCCCAGCGCCTCTACGAGAGCGGCTACATCACCTACATGCGTACCGACTCGGTGGCCCTCTCAGACCAGGCCGTGAAGGCGGCACGCCGCCAAGCATCCGAACTCTACGGCACCGAATACGTGCCCTCCGCTCCGCGAACCTACGCCTCCAAGAGCAAAAACGCGCAGGAAGCGCACGAAGCAATCCGCCCCGCAGGCGACGCCTTCCGCACCCCCGACGCCGTGCGCGGCGCGCTCTCCAACGACGAGTACCGGCTGTACGAGCTGATCTGGAAACGTACCGTCGCCTCGCAGATGGCAGACGCCACCGGTTCGACCGCATCCGTGCGGCTTGGGGCAACCGCATCCAACGGGCGCGACGCCGAGTTTGCAGCATCCGGCACTGTTATTACCTTCCGCGGCTTCCTTGCCGCCTATGAGGAAGGGGTGGACGCAACCCGCCTGGCAGAACGCGACGCCAAGAACGCCGAGAAACGCCTGCCTGCGCTCGCCCAAGGCGACCCGCTCACCGCCGAAAACATTGAAGCCGCCGGGCATGAGACCCTGCCCCCGCCCCGCTACACTGAGGCTTCGCTCGTGAAAACTCTTGACGAGCTGGGCATTGGGCGCCCCTCCACCTACGCCGCCGTGATTTCAACGATTATGGACCGCGGCTATGTGCAGGTGCGTTCCGGTTCGCTCGTGCCTTCGTGGACCGCGTTCTCGGTGGTGCGGCTGCTTGAAAACAGTTTCGGCCCCCACGTGAACTACGAGTTCACCGCGCAGATGGAAGAAGACCTTGACCGTATTGCCCGCGGCGAGGAGTCGCGTGTGGAGTGGCTGGGCGCCTTCTACTTCGGTGGCGGGGCGCAGAAGAAACGCGGGCTCAAACCGATTGTGGATAATCTGGGCGATATTGATGCCCGCGATATTAACTCGATCCGCATTGCTGACGGCATTGTGCTGCGCGTGGGTAAATTCGGCCCCTACCTGAGGCTGAGGGCACCGTCAATACCGAAACCGGTGAGGTCTCTGACCCTGTGCGTGCCAATGTTCCCACCGATTTTGGCGCCTGATGAGCTGACCGCTGAGAAGGCGAAAGAGCTGCTTGAGCAGGGCAAATCCGATGGGCGTGTGCTCGGCACCGACCCGGCCTCCGGGAACCAGATTATCGCCCGCGACGGGCGCTACGGCCCCTATGTCACCGAAGTTATCGAGGAGATGACGGAGGAGCAGATTCAGGCGTACCTGGACGCGCAGCCCACCGAATACTACAAGAACGGCAAACCCAAGCCGAAGAAGAAAGCCCAAGCCCGCTAAGCCGCGCACCTGCATCGCTCTTCAAATCTATGGATTTGGCGACCGTAACCCTAGAGGATGCGCTCAAGCTCTTGAGCCTGCCGCGCGTGCTCGGTACCGATGCGGAAGGTAACGAAATCACCGTGCAGAACGGGCGGTTTGGCCCGTACCTGAAGAAGGGCACCGACTCGCGGTCGATTGGGTCCGAGGAAGAAATCTTCACGATCACCCTCGAACAGGCGCTCGATATTTATGCGCAGCCTAAACAGCGCGGACGTGCCGCCGCTAAGCCCCCGCTCGCCGAGCTTGGTATGACCCGAACAGCGAAAAGAATATCGTGGTCAAAGACGGGCGGTTCGGGCCGTACATTACCGACGGCGTTACCAACATTACGGTGCCGCGTTCGGAAACCATCGAATCGCTCACCCATGAGCGCGCCGTCGAACTGCTCGCCGAAAAGCGCGCTAAGGGGCCTGCGAAGCGTAAAACCGCGGCGAAAAAGACAACCGCCAAGAAGAGCACCGCGAAGAAAACAACCGCTAAAAAGTCCACCACTGCAAAGAAGACTGCGGCTAAGAAGGCCTAGTCCGTCTGACGCTGGATGAGTGCGCATTGTGCCAGACTTAACGGAGTTGTATATTATCTCGGCACCTGCCGGGGGATAGGAGCGCGCCGTGCGCCTTGGAGTTCTTGACGTGGGGTCGAACACCGTTCATCTGTTGCTTATTGACGGGCACCCGGGTGCCCGCCCCGAACCATACGCTTCGCATAAGATTCCGCTGCAGCTGGTGCAGTATTTGACGCCATCGGGTGATATTTCTGATGAGGGCCGCGCCGCGCTGAGCCGAGTTCGTGAAGTCTGCGCGCGATTTCGCCATTGAGAACAACGCCGAGGACCTGCTCGCCTTTTGCGACCTCCGCTATTCGCGAGGCCGGTAATGGTGCCGAGGTTCTGCAGCATGTGCGGCGGAAAACCGGGGTGAGCCTGAGCGGGATTTCAGGCGACCAGGAGGCAGCTATCACCTATTTCGCGGTGCGCCGCTGGCAGGGGTGGGGTGCGGGGCGCATCCTGAATTTTTGATATTGGGGGCGGCTCGTTTCGAGTTTTCCACGGGCACGGATGCCTTACCGGATGCGGCGATGTCGGTGCCACTGGGCGCTGGCCGCCTGACCCGCGAGTTTTTGAGGAGCAGCCGCCCGCACCGAAGCAGACGAAGCGGCTGCGCGGGTATGTGCGTGAGCAGATTGAGCCAGTGGCGCAGCAGCTGCTGGCGTTTGGTGAGCCGGAACATGGTGGTGGGCACCTCGAAGACGTTCCGGTCGTTGGCGCGTATTTGCGGGGCGGCGCCGTATTCTGCGGGGCCGCATGTGAAGCGTAAGATGCATGTGACGGATTTGCGCCTGTGGACTCGCCGCATGGAGGCTATGGCTCCCGCCGAACGCGCTGAGTTTGCCCGGTGTTTCACGGATGCGCGCCGACCAGGTTCTTGCGGGCGCAATGGCGGCTGAGGCTGCGATGGAGATGTTCGGTGTGGAAACGATGCGCGTCTGCCCCTGGGCGCTGCGTGAGGGCCTTATCTTGAGGCGCCTGGAGCACCTGGCGGAGGGCACCAGCACCCCGCTGGACCCGAAGACCCTGGTGGGGGAGTAGCGGCGCACTGCGGGCCACGAAGCAAAGGCTAGTGCGCGGCCAGACTAATGAGCCGTTCTACGAGGGCTACCATCAGGTCCTTTTCTTTCGGGCTGCTCATGGCGACCATTAGGGTCATCGCCGCTAGGGCGTTGTTTGAGACGAGCGGTGTGCCATCTGTCGAAAACAGCAGGTTATTCTGGGCCAGAAACTCAATGAACAGGGCCGCGGCGCTGCGTTTATTCCCATCAACCAGCGGGTGGTCTTTGACCATGAGGTACAGTAAGTTCGCTGCTTTCTGCTCGGTGGTTGGGTAGAGGTCTTCGCCTGCGAAGCTCTGGTAGATGGTGGCGACAACCGACTTGAGTTTATCCCCGTTTTTCGATCCCGAAAAAGCCCTATCCTGCGGGAATTCGCTGCGTGCGCGGGCAATGATCGCCTGTGCATCGACATGCGTGAGCTGCCACACCGGCGCGTTCCCCGGTGGATTCGCTGGCAGAAAGTGTGCCTTCGTCGTAGTCGCGTAGGGTTTGCAGGCTCGGTAGATAGGGCTGCGAGTACTTCACCAGTACCGGACACAAGGGTGGTTATCTGCTCGCGCCTTGACCTCCACATTTTGCCCGAGCTGTTCAAGCCGCTGCTGAGTTAATCGCTGTACCCCTGCACCAGGTATTCGCGCAGGCGCTGGTGGCCCAGATGCGGAACTGCGTGGCCGTGGCTGATTTGACCCGGTAGCCCACGGAGATAATGGCATCAAGGTTGTGAGTGGCGCACTGATCGCCGAACCTGCCTGGTCCCTCTTGACGAACTACCGAGAAATCCTCGGTAGTTGCCTCTTCTAGCAGCTCACCCTCAGCATAGATGTTCTTCAGGTGGAGCTCAACATTGTCTGAACTGGTATCGAATAATACCGACATCTGCCGTTGGTTGAGCCACACTGTTTCGCCTTCTATCCGAACATCAATAGCGGGCTGATCAGTATTTGGCTGGTAGATAATGATGGAGTTATTAAATTCGTTCATGTGACACTAATTGTAGTTAAAGTGGATTTATATTTAATTATTGCATGAATTCAGTCGGAATTGAATGCGCATAATCTGCCCGTACCTCGATGACCGCCAGGATAGAAACAGTTATGGCTGTGCAGTAGCATGTAAAAAGGCTTTGTGCTGATTTGTGAACTGGACTATATCTATAGTGAGGAGTTTCTGTGCCTATCTACACACCTGAAGAATACCCGGCCGTGATCGAGCGTATTAAGACCAAAATCGCTCAGAAGAATATCAGCATGGGGCCCACCATTTCGGAGACGGAAATCGCTGCTTTTTGAGAGTGCCTGCAACACCCGCCTGCCGCAGGCGTACCGGCTGTTTCTGCTGGAGGTTGGTGACGGCTGGAACGACCCGGCGGCGGAGGGCATCGCCAGTCCCATTCACCGGCTCGCAGAGATTGAGCACAAAGACCTTTCTCTCCCCATGACGCTCACGGACGGCTGGGTTTGGGAGGATGAGGAGGACGAAGAGCAGCTAGCGACGAGTCCTTTGAACGTAAGCTGGGGAACCAGGGCGTTGAGCTCATGGATGAGGGTGCGGTATGACCTATGAGCTGATTACCGCCGGGCCGTGCGCCGGTGAGGTGTGGAGCTTCTCGGATGTGGGTGTTAGCCCCTGCTGTGAGCGCCAGGACTTCCCTAGGCTGGTTTGAGCTCTGGCTGAGACAGCGACGGCGACCCTGACTATTTCAAGGATTATGTCTACGAAGAAGACGAATAGCATATGCCGTAGGGGTTTATCAGGCCCTGTGTGAGGGGCAGGTTTTGATGCGGTTGGGGCACCTGGTGAAGGTACTAGTATGCTGCTGAGCTGAGATCCCGGTGAAGGGAGCAGGGTTCACCACTTTATGCAGATTTAAAATCATTCCCACGATATGGTTTTATTGACGATTTTTGTTGTGTAACTCTGATTATTGTGGCAATAATGAAAAGAAAAAAACTTGTAATATTCTAAATAGTGTAAGCAGTAAGAGTATGCTGCTAATAATAATAGAGCAGAAAAAGAAGGGTAAAAGCAATTTGTTCTTGAAATTGTTTATTTGAAAATGCACCTAGAAAGATCAAAGAAAAAAATAGAATATTACTGCACTAAAAGTAACTTTAATAAAAATTATTCTCAACCCAGACCATAAACTTGGCCTGTTGAAATTTCTCTATTTTATTTAGTAATTGACTATCTTTCGCTTCATGTTCTTGTGGCATTGGTGTTCTCTTCCTTAGGGTATCTTCTTTCCACGGTACAAAAGAGAACCTATGTATGCAAGGAAAGTCGCCATATATGGTCTACATATCGGTGGGTGGTGTCTCGTGATAGTTAGACTTGCACTAGAGAGCATTCACGGTCAGTCGTGGGCTGATTTTCTGGTGAGGGTAACCCTTTCGCACGCTGATTAGCTTTCTGCGTTTTCAATTGCTCCGTCCTCAACTTTTACTGTGGTGGCTTCTTCCCGCCATTCATGGAGCTCTTTGTTTAGAGATCGCAGCTTTTTCAAGAGTTCTTCCTTTTCTTTGGGATCTTTTACCTCAAAGAAGTTTATTATTCGTTTCGTCTATTTCTTGGAGCTTATCTGCAAGGTATTCCTTCTGCTCTGAAGTAAAGGAATTTACAGCCAAGAGGTAAGCCTTCAGAATTTAGATTAATAGGATAACCTTTATCATTATCTACCATAAAATCATTATTAGTTGAACCAAAAAGTGTTTTTTTATGGTTTTGTCTCATCATAGAACTGAGGGGCACAGTCTGTGAAGCGAGAAAAGCTGCTGTTGTCTCCGTCTGCTCCAAAAATAAACTTTCTGATAGAAGATAGATCCGCTTAAGTAAAGCCAAGGCATGGTAGGTGGAGTCGCGGAAGTTAGCCCAGGCGTGGTAGGTGGAGTCGCGGAAGTTAGCCCCGCCCTCGTGAGGTGGAGTCGCTGAAGTCAGCCCAGCCCCCGTAGATGGAGCCGAGAAGTCAGCCCAGGCCTGGTAGATGGAGCCGAGGAAGTCAGCCCAGCCCCCGTAGATGGAGCTGCGGGAAGGTCCCCGCCCTCGTGGGTGGAGTCGCTGAAGTTAGCCCCGCCCTCGTAGGGTGGAGTCGCTGAGGTCAGCCCCGCCCTCGTAGGGTGGAGCCGCTGAAGTTAGCCTCACCCTCGTAGGTGGAGTCGCTGAGGTCAGCCCAGCCCTCGTAGGTGGAGCCGCTGAAGTTAGCCTCACCCTCGTAGGTGGAGCCGCTGAGGTCAGCCCAGCCCTCGTAGGTGGAGCCGCTGAGGTCAGCCCAGCCCTCGTAGGTGGAGCCGCTGAAGTTAGCCTCGCCCCCGTAGGTTGAGCCGCTGAAGTCAGCCCAGCCCCCGTAGATGGAGCCGCTGAAGTCAGCCCAGCCCCCGTAGATGGAGCCGGTGAAATTAATAAGTTTTGCGTAGTAAGAGTTCGTAAGGTCTATTGGGTAGAAGAAAGTGCTTCCCGAGAAATCGTATTCAAAGTCCGACCATGCCCCCGGCGTGTTTTTGTCTGGGCCCTGTATGCGGTCGTGAATTTCTTTAATTATACTGAGGCGAACGTCTGCTTCGAGATCTAATATGGCTTTGTCTACGTAGAATTCTTCTTTTTATCTTTATAAATCCCCTCAAGCGAAGGGGCATCTTCAGATAACTCATTATAATGAGAAGCGAGAGCAAACGGGGAGCGGATATAGGCGCAGAGGTTATTGATAATAACCTGTCCTTCTTTGAGTCTGTCTTCATATTTTTCTATAGACTCGTCTTCAAGCCATTCATCCACGAGTCCAACAAGTGTGTACACACCGCCCATACGAATAGGTGCTTTCTCATCACCTAGCTGTTCTACCGCTTTGGTGTACCGTTCACGTCGGTCTGCCCTGACCTGGCGCAGGTGCTCTCTATCGTTCTTCTCTTTGTCCTGGTCGTTCTTGAGCTTTTCGTTATTGTTTTTGCGAAAAGTCTCGATAAGACCTACCACCGCGATAGCTCCACCGGTTATATAGAGAAAAAGCTAACCGGAGGTTGCTCTGAGCCAGTAAGACGGGGGCACTCTTGTCGTTGGCTGGTTCCCTAGGGGTTTCAAAAACTTGCTGTGGGATAGAGAGAGCACACGCTAGCCCGGTACTAGTAATCAGCAGAATAGCAATAGGCAGCCACCACCGTTTTACCCATAACCATACTTTATGCGACCGCCTAGTTTGCTCTATTTCCGGCTGTTTTCTATCGCTCATAGGTGAGTAGACTCCTTGCTGTGAGTGTGTGCAAGTACCACCCTACCGCATCTTCAGCTCACCTTTCAGATTTTTCCTGAATTTTGACTCAAGGTTTTACCTGCAAATCTTTGCTGAGCAGGCAGATAACAGCCCGGCCCTGCGCATATTCAGAGGTCGTTGCGGGTTCGATCCTGTGGTCGAAACAAACCTGCCACGTCAGAGCAGGGTCAAACTCATAGGGTAAACAGCACCGTAGAATCTTAGTGCTCTTATACGGCAGGAGGTGGAGACCGCGAATCCTTTGGGGCGGCTAGTTATTAGTTATCTTCCTCTTCGGGCGCTGTATCCTCCGCTTTTTACCGTGGTGGCTTCCTCCCGCCATTCATAGAGCTTTTTCGTTAAGAGCTTTGCAGATTTTTCGAGAGTTCTGCTTTTCTCTTTGGGGTCTTTTTACCTCAAGAAATTTATTCTTCGTTTCGTCTATTTCATGGAACTTATCTTCAAGGTATTCTTTCTGTTCTGCGGTGAGAAAAGCACAGCCAAGAGGTAAGCCGTCAAGGTTGCGGTAAACGGGGTATCCCCTGCCGTTTTCGACGGAGAAGTCAGTATCAGGTGAACCAAAAGTGTATTTTGATGGCTATTCTCATTATAAAACTGAGGTGCATTCTGTGAACCGGGAAAAGTTACTGTTATCTATCTTTTGCCATAATAAACGTCACCGCAGAAAAATAGACCCACTGAAGTCGGCCTTATCTTCGTAGGTGGAGCCGCTGAAATAAACCTCATTCTGGTAGATGGAGTCGGTGAAACCAGCCCGACCCTGGTAAGCGGAGTTGCGGAGTCAGCCCAGCCTCGGTAGGTGGAGCCGCTGAAATGAGCCCACTGGTAGGGTAAGTCGTTGAGTAAACTTCACTCTGGTAGGTGGAGCCGGTGAAACCAGCCCGACCCTGGTAGCGGAGTTGCGGAAGTCAGCCCAGCCTCGGTAGGTGGAGTCACTGAAGTCAGCCTTGCCTTGGCAGATAGAGTCGCTGAAAGTCAGCCTCACTCTGGTAGGTGGAGTAGCTGAAGTAAACCTCATTCTGGTAGGTCGAGCCGCAGAAGTCAGCCTTACCCTTGCAGGTAGAGTCGCTGAAGTAAACCTCACTCTGGCAGGTAGAATTACTGAAGTCAGCCTCACTCTGGTAGGTGGAGCTCATGAAGGTAGCTCCGTCTTGGTACGTGGAGGCGCTGAAGTCAGCCCAGCTTTGGTAGGTGGAGCAATTGAAGCCAACCCAACCTGTGTAGGTGGAGCCGTCGAAGGTAGCCCAACTCTTGTAGATGGAGCTACCGAAGTCAGCCTCGTCCTTATAGACAGAGCCGTCGAAGCGAACCTCGTCCTGGTAGGTGGAGCCACTGAAATTAACGGGTTTTGTGTAATAGGATTTTGTGAGGGTCTACGGGGTAGAAGAAAGTACTTCCCGAGAAATCGTATTCAAAATCTGACCATGCCCCCGGCGTGTTTATTTTAGGGCTTTGTAGGCAGCTGTGAATTTCTTTAATAATGCTCAGGCGAATATCTGCCTCAGATTCCAGCGCTGCTTTATCTATATAGAACTCTTGTTCTCTATTCTTGTAAAGACCTTCAGCTGTTGGGCTTTCCTGAGTCAGCTCATCGTAGTGAAAGGCGAGAGCGAAGGAGGAACGGATATAGGCGCAGAGGCTGATGATAATAACCTGTCCTTCTCTGACTTTTTCTGTGTAATCCAGGTTTTTCGTCTAGTAGCCACTCATCCACGAGTCCAATGAGCGTGTATACGCCACCTATACGGACAGGGGCTTCTTTGCTTCCGAGTTGTTCCATCGCTTTGGTGTACCGTTCTCGGCGTTCTGCATTATGTTTTTCTGGCATTGTATCGGGTCCTCTGTGCTGTGGTGACTTTTTCACGCCATTCATGGAGTGCTGTGTTGAAAAGCCCGTAGCTTTCCTGGGAGTCCTATCTTTTCTTGGAAGTATTCTGTGGTAAGAAGTTTTTCCCTTGTCTCTTCTATCTCTTTGAAGATACCGCTGAGATATTCTTTTTGTGCTTCTACTAGGAAACAGCAACCAAGGGGTAAATTTTCAAGGCCACGGTAAATGGGGTAGCCCCTGCCATTTTCGACTGTGAAAATTATTGTTATACTGAGCCGAAGAGCGTGTTTTGTGGTTTGTCTCGTCATAGAACTGAGGGGTGCAGTCTGTGAAGCGAGAAAAGCTACTGTTGTCTCCGTCTTGGCCAAAAATAAATGTCACTACAGAAAAATAGACCCGCTAAAGTCAGCCTCACCCTCGTAGACAGGTGGCTGAGGCCAGCTCAACCGCAGCATATAGAGTCATTGAAGTAAGCCCACCGCCGGTACGTGGAGCCACGGAAATCAGCCCAATACCGGTAGATGGAGCCGCCAAAGATCAGCTGCGCCCTGATACGTGGAGCCACGAAGATCAACCCAATAGTGGTAGACGGAATCGTTAAAAGTGGTCGCGCACCGGTAAACAGAGCCACGGAAGACAGCCTCACTGAGGTAGGTGGAACCATTGAAGTACGCCCCTCCCCGGTAGGTGGATCTGGCGAAGCCAGCTGAACCCCGGTACGTGGAGCTACGGAAATCAGCCTCACCCTGGTAGATGGAACCATTGAAACCAGCCCGGCCTTGGTAGCTGGACTCGCTGAAGTAAACCTCGTCCATGTAGGTGGAGTAGCTAAAATCAGCCTCACCCCAGTAGGCGGAACCACTGAAATTAACAGGCTTTGCGTAGTAAGAGTGCGTGAAATCTACGGGGTAGAAGAAGGTGCTTCCAGAGAAATCGTATTCAAAGTCTGACCACGCCCCCGGGGTGTTTTCTTTAGAACCCTGCAAACGGTGCCGAATTTCTTGAATAATGCTCAGGCGAACCTTCTTTTCAGACTCTAAACCTGCTTTATCTATATAAATTCTTGTTCTCTATTCTTGCTAGAGACCTTCGGCTGTTGGGGCGTCTTGAATTAGCTCATCATAGTGGGCAGCAAGGGTAAACAGGGAGCGGATATATGCGCACGGATATTAATAATAACCTGGCCTTCTGCGATTCGTTCGTTGTATTCTATGTTCTCTTCTCTAAGCCATTCATCTACTAGGCTAACGAGTGTGTACACGCCGCCCAAACGGACGGGGGCACTCACATTACCAAGCTGTTCTACCGCTTTGGTGTACCGTTCCCGGCGTTCTGTATTATGTTTTTCTGGCATTGCTTATCGGGTCCTCAGTGCTGTGGTGACTTTTTCACGCCATTCATTGAATTCTTTGTCAAGAGGTTGCCCGCTTTTCTGTGATCCCTTTTTTCTCTTCATCATTTTTCACGGCAAGGATTTCATCGCTGATTTCTTCCAACCTGCGGAGAATACTCTTCAGGTATTCCCCCTGATCGGGTACCAGGAAAGCACAGTTGAGGGGTAATCCCTCAGGCGTAAGGTAAATGGGGTGGCCCCTACCGTTTTCGACCGTGAAATTATTCTTATGCGAACCAAAAAGAGTATTTTGGTGGTCTGTCTCGTCGTAGAACGTAGGGGTGCACTGCGTGAAACGGGAGGAGCAGCTGCCGTCTATGCCTTCACTAAAATAGATTTTTCGTCAAAAGATGCAGACCGCTAAAAGGCTGCTACACCCTCATAAGTGGATCCGCTGAGATTAACCCAGCCCTGGTGGATAGACTCGCTGTAGTCAGCATTTCTCTGGTAGGTGGACTTACTGAAAATCAGCCCAGCTCCCATAGATGGAGTTATCAAAGTTAACTCCACCTCTGGTAGGTGGATCCGCTGAAGGTGGCCCTACTCCCGATATTCTGAGCCGCAGAAGTCAGCCCCCAGCCCGGTAGGCTGATCTGCGGAAGTCAGCTGCACCCCGGTAAGTGGAGTAGCTGAAGTCAGTGAGGGGCTTGGTAGGCGGAGCGACTGAAATCAGCCTCTTGGTAGGGGTGGAGAAGTAGAAGTAGGCCTCATCCTGGTACCTGGAGCCGCTGGAAATGTAGCCTTGCCCTGGTAGGCGCAGCTGAAGATAGCGGCCCTTATAGACAGGATCGCTGGGAAATCAACTGTACCCGTGTAGCTGGAACCGCGATGATACGCCTCACCGGCGTAGGTGGAGGCGCGGAGAAATCAGCCCTGCCCTGATGAGGTGGGCGAGAAATCAGCCCCTGCCTGATAGGTGGAATAGCTGAAATCAGCGTCACTTTTTGTATGTGGAGGGAGAAATGAAATCGCTAAAAACAGCTTTTTGTTTGTAGGTGGAGCGGCTAAAAGTCAGCCCGACCCTGGTAGGCGGACTCCCCGGAAGTCAGCTTCACCCTGATAGATGGAATAGCTGAAATCGGTATCACCCCGTAGTCTGAGTAGCTGAAATCAGCGTCACCGCAATAGTGGGAGCGCTAAAATTAGCCCAGGCTTTATACACGGCATTATCGAATGCGGCGGGTTTTGCGTAGTAAGAATTTGTGAGATCTACGGGGTGAGAAGAAGGTGCTTCCCG
>BNJU01003195.1_pt1 | contig 16374 bp, 23 predicted proteins | sample 8539281 | NCBI WGS metagenome assembly BNJU01 (sample SAMD00202456, study PRJDB9452) | human saliva metagenome | isolation source: human saliva | place: Japan
GAAGTTACGTATTGCTTTTACCAGAATGTGATCAGAGAGTTTAAACCTAGGCATACAGCTACGGTCTAAACAATATAAGGCCGGTGATGAGATAGTTGTAAGTATACTTGAGCATCATTCAAATATGCTTCCATGGCAGATGGTGGCAAGAGCTACAGGAGCTAAACTTGTATTCCTTGACTGTGAGGAAGACGGTGAGATTACAAAAGGCTGAGATAGACTCTAAAATAAATGAAAATACAAAACTGGTAGCTTGTACACAGATATCAAATGTACTTGGAATACCTACACCTATAGAGTATATCATTGAAAAAGCTCATAGTGTGGGAGCTGTAGTTGTTGTTGACGGTGCACAGAGCATACCTCATAAGAAAATAGATGTAAGAGAATTGGATGCGGACTTCTTTGCATTCTCAGGTCACAAGCTTTGCGGACCAATGGGTATCGGTGTGCTCTACGGTAAGAAGGCATTACTTGATGCCATGCCTCCATTCCTTAGCGGTGGAGAGATGATGAGAGTATGTTACCAAAGAAAAAGCTACATTTGCACCCTTACCTCATAAATTTGAGGCCGGTACCGTAAATGCAGAGGGTGCAGTTGGACTTGCGGCAGCTATCGACTATATAGAGAGCATAGGATATGAGAAGATAGAGAGTATCGAAAGAGAGCTGAGTGAGTATGCTATGGAGGTTCTTTCAAAAAGAACAAGTATGTCAGAATACTTGGTTCAAAAAGATCGCCTAAGCATAGCGGTATAATTAACTTTATACTGGATGGAGTGCATCCGCATGATGTATCAACGATACTTGATTCAAAAGGTATTGCGGTAAGAGCCGGACATCACTGTGCACAGCCGCTTTTTACAACATTTAAAAATAAATTCAACCACAAGAACAGCAAGTCTTTCTTTCTATAACACAAAGGAAGAGATAGATGCACTCTCAGCTGCTCTTTTAGAGATAAGAAAAGGAGATGGGATACGATGAGGTGAGAACAGAGCCTTTTTATAATGAAATTCTGACAGAGCATAATTTAAGACCTTATCATAAACATGATCTTTGCAGATGCCAATCTTATACTGGACGGTGTCAATCCAAGCTGTGATCGTATCACCTTAAAGCTTAAAAGTAAATGATGAAGGCATCATAGAAGACGGTGCTTTCGTGAGGAGACGGATGTGCTATATCACAGGCTTCAGCAGATATAATGCTTGATATGGTAATAGGTCTTGAAAAAGGATGAAGCTATCAGACTCTCAGATATGTTCTTCCGTATGATAAAGGGAGAAGCGAGCGAAGAAGAGATAGAGGAACTTGATGAGGCCGGAGCCCTCAGAGATATCTCTCATATGCCCTGCAGAGTAAAATGTGCAGTACTTGGCTGGCATACAATGGAAGAGTTGTTGAAATAATAAATAATAAATTAAAACAGGGATGAAAGTCCCTGTTTTTGTATGGAAAAAGATATAGGCAGGGAGATACATAGTTATAAAAAGAGTAAAATAAAATTAAAAACAAGTATTTCGGGTTTACATAATTTATATAAAAAGTATAATAAAGTTAGATGTAAGAAATGGTATTTAAGCTAATATTATTTGATTAGATAGTGTTGCAAAAGTCCTGACAGTAAATACAAACTTTTATTAGAAGCTGATAATTGTGGAGAAAATACGGTAGTGGGGTGAAAAATGATAAGATTTTTATAGGTATGTTACTTTGCTTTATGCTTATGTGGATGCACTAAAAAGCAGATAAGGATAGGGATAAGAAAGAAGGTTATGAGTTCAAATATAAAAGTGGTTATTATACAAGTGAAATTAATGATAATAATGATGCAATATATGTAATTTATTCGCATGATGGGATAGGTGATGATATGGAATGGGGAGGTGATGATAGGATAATACCTAATAAATATGCTATAGATAATGATGTACAGCAGAGAGCTTGGTATACTTCTTTTGGATGAAAATAATAAACCGCTGGGATTTATAAAGAATATTACAGAGCTTGATAAATTTAATGTTGATATATATGATATTAGGACAGGGGAAAAAGCTTAAGACAATAGATGTGAAAAGTATATTTGACAATGATGATAATATAAAAACCTGACAGACCATATACAGCATTGACATTAGAATATGACGGGAAACCATATATTATGGTGTGGTCTGAAAAACAAGTGAAAGATATAGAAAATGGATATGAAACAAAGCTAAAATCTGTATTTATCAATATTGAAGATGAAACATATTTTTGAAAGATTGGGCAAGGATGTTTCAGAAAAGGCGGAGTAAAGGGAGAGAATAACTGCTGTTGATAAATGGGATATTTTTTTAATGAGATACTTTTAAAGCAAAATTCACTTTATTCATATATTACTGTTAGTTCATCATCAGTATGGGAAGGTTTTACGGATGTATATGTATATGATATAGATAGAATTCAAAAGATAATAAAAACTATGAATTATTTCCAAAAATTAAGGAGAATCTGGATAAACTTATGGCAAAAGGAGAAAAGGCTAAAGTGACCTTTTATGTTACCTGACAGTATAAGCGATAAAGGAATTGGCGGATATGTTTTTTGAGAATGAAGAGGATATATCATTTGACGGAGTGATAGTAGATGGAAGACATTCAGTAGACGGACTTCCACATAAGATTAATAACTTTGATGACTTTTAAAAAGTATATTGAGCCGGAGGAGATGGCAAGACCGAGTTATAAGCCTATACCTGATAACAGATAAATATATGGGCGAGAGGGTAGAAGGATGAAGAGAAGACTTTTATTATTTGTATTTTTGCATAATGTTTTGTATCGGATGTGGCAGTAAAGATAAAAAGTGGATGAAAAATACAACACATAAGATTGTAGATGACGGTTACACAGTGACATGGGGAATAAAAATAATCTGCAAAAGGGCTTTGGATTAGTGAAGACGGAAATGCCCTCTGTGCTATACAGGATAATGATATGAGAAAGTGAAGACCCTGTAATAAGATATATGCTATATATACCTTTTAAAATATGCCGTGAAGTTAATATGACAGTGCATTCAAACAGAATGAGGGATGTAAATACAGATAAAAACATATTTAGAAAGAAATATAGAAAATTTTGACGTAAAGGTTTATGGTATAGGAGGTAAGCAAATAAAAATGAAATAGATGTTCTTGAAATTTTAAAAAGAAAAAGAATATGAATATAATGCCCTACCGACTATACTATGTTTTCAACAAGAATGTATGAGAATAAGCCCTGTCTTGTATTCGAGCGGAAGATATAGTGCCGTCAAATGAAGATAAGAATAATAATACAAAAAGGATGATATATATTGATGTGGAGACAGGAGGCTGTTTGAAAAAGAGTATGAGGATATCATAGGTGATTTGGAAGATGAAAACAGAATAAACCTAATATACACATCACAATTTAGTAAGTTTATGGAACAAAACATGGATAATGTAGTTTGGTCGAATTTTTGATACAAATTCAGTAAGAACATTAAGCTTTTTGAAGGGTGTGAGCAGATACATTTTACTGATATAGAAAAACATCTACGAAAATAATACAAAGCTGTTTACTATGTTCCCTGAACTAAAGAGTTTATGTGATGAAATAAAGAAAAATGATATAAATGAAGGAAGGGCAAATATTGCAGTGGATATAGTACTTACAGGTAATCCAAGTGAAGAGGAAATAATGTCAATTATACTGCCTGAGGGGTAGGGAAGTGTCGTTTGACGGGTTAAAATAAATGCTGAAAAATTCAGTAGACGGAAAGAACATGATATTCATAGCTTTTGATGAATGGAGAGAATACTGTAAACCCGCTAAGGATACGGTAAATATGCATCACCGGTAGTTAAGTAATAGGATAGTATGAAAAATTAATTATAAAAAGCTCCGACTACGTTTAAATCGGAGCTTTTTAAGTCGAACAAAAATACAATAAAAATCTCTCCTACCTTGAAAATGAGCCGTTTTTGTGGCATACTTGTTTCTAGTGTCTTAATAAAAATTTGAATATTCTGACATAGTTTAATTGTTATACTGCTTTTTGGGCGGATAAATTTATATAGAAGAGAGTGCTCATGAAAAAGGGATATTTGGCGGCTACGGCGTTGCTGTTATTTTTGACAGGCTGTGGTGGAAATAAGTCATATTCATACCATCCTGATCGAAAGCTCTATATTTATATCCGGGGACGGCACACTAAAAGTCCGCCTTGGTTGAAGAAATAGATACAGAAGCGAAGAGCGATGAGCTTGAAAGCTTTGCCAACGCAGAGATAGAAGACTTTAATAAGTTAAATGCGGATAATCAGGTAAAAACTTGAAGATGCCGCAATAAAAAGAATGTGTGCAAAACTGGTATTTTTCATACAGCTCATTTGAATGTATGAAAGAGTTTGCAAAAGTTCACTCAAGACAACAGCTTTGATTTGAATTCTGTAGAGGTATACAATCTTAAGAATATTGATGTATCGAAGATGGATTCAATAGAGATACCTGAGGGGATTAAAGGCAATTATATTGCGATAATAGACGGTAAAGGCCGATGTGTATACAGAGGGAAGATCGCTATGTATCAAATGATATCGAGTTTGATGATAATACTGCCAAGGTAGATGGCTTTAATTATATTATATTTAAATAAAGGAGAAATTCATGGAATATAGCATGGAAAAATCATAGCACTGGCAAAAATCAAGAGGATTTGTATATCCGGGTTCAGAGATATACGGCGGTCTTGCAAATACCTGGGACTATGGTAACTTGGGTGTTGAATTAAAGAATAATATGTTAAAAAGCTGCCTGGTGGCAGAAGTTTATAAAGAGTCACCATACAATGTAGGTGTTGACTGTGCCATTTTGATGAATCCATGATCATGGATAGCGTCAGGACATTTTGGGAAGCTTCTCAGATCCTCTTATGGACTGTAGAGGAATGCCATGAGAGATTTAGAGCGGATAAGATCGTTGAGGACTATATGCGGGAAAATAATGTTACTATAGACGGTGGCGTGGATGCATGGTCAAAATGATGAGATGAAAAAGTACATTGATGAGCATGAGATAAACAGTCCGACCTGTGGTAAGCACAATTTTACAGATATCCGTCAGTTTAACCTTATGTTTAAAGACTTTCCAGGGTGTAACAGAGGATGCTAAAAATGTGGTTTATTTAAGACCTGAAACAGCACAGGGTATTTTTGTAAAGCTTTAAGAATGTACAAAAGAGACCTCAAGAAAGAAAAGTACCTTTCGGTATAGGACAGATCGGTAAGTCATTTAGAAATGAGATTACTCAGGTAACTTCACATTCAGAACAAGAGAGTTTTGAGCAGATGGAGCTTGAGTTCTTCTGTAAGCCGGATACAGATCTTGAGTGGTTTGAGTATTGGAGAGGTTTCTGTAGAGACTGGCTTATAGCTCTCGGTATCAAAGAGGATCAGATGAGACTTAGAGACCATGACAAAGAGGAGCTTAGTTTCTATTCAAATGCTACAACAGATATAGAATTCCTCTTCCCGTTCGGTTGGGGTGAGCTTTGGGGAATCGCAGACAGAACTGATTATGACCTTGGTCGTCATCAGGAAGTTTCAGGACAGGATCTTACATATTTTGATGATGAGACAAGTGAGAGATACATTCCATATGTAGTAGAGCCTTCACTTGGTGCAGACAGAGTAACTTTGGCATTCCTTTGTGCGGCATATGATGAAGAGACTCTTGAGGGAGGAGATACAAGAACAGTTCTTCACTTCCATCCTGCACTTGCTCCTGTTAAGATCGGTATTTTACCGCTTTCAAAGAAGCTTAATGAGGGTGCTCTTAAGATATCTGAAGAATTATCAAAAGTATTACAATGTAGAGTTTGATGACAGAGGAAATATCGGTAAGAGATATCGTAGACAGGATGAAATAGGTACACCGATTCTGTATTACATATGACTTTGACTCGAGAATGACAATGCTGTAACTGTAAGAGACAGAGACAGTATGGAGCGGTAAGAATCCCGATAGCAGAGCTTAAGGCTTACTTTGAGGACAAATTCAGATTTTAAAATTTAACTTATGGTAGAGCTTTAACTTCACTTTTTGTGGAGGAGCTCTAATCAACTCAAACCAGTAGCGAAAAGGAAGAGATTATGGCACATTATAATCATAGTGCAATAGAGAAGAAATGGAAGAAAAACTGGGAAAGCGAACCCTGTAAATGTTGATGATGGGAAAAAGCCAAAGTACTATTGCTTGGATATGTTCCCATATCCTTCAGGTTCAGGACTTCATGTAGGACACTGGAGAGGATATGTAATATCTGATGTATGGAGCAGATATCAGGTGCTGAAGGGTAATTATGTAATACATCCTATGGGTTGGGATGCATTCGGTCTTCACGCAGAGAACTATGCAATAAAGATGGGAGTTCATCACCGCTAAGTCGACAGCGGAAAATGCAGCTAATATCAAAAGACAGATAAATGAAATCGCAGCACTCTATGACTGGGACAGAGAAGTAAATACTACAGATCCTAACTTCTATAAGTGGACACAGTGGATATTTGTTCAGATGTTCAAGAAAGGCCTTGCATATGAGAAGGAATTCCCAATTAACTGGTGTCCTTCATGTAAGACAGGTCTTGCAAACGAAGAGGTAGTAGACGGAAAATGTGAGAGATGTGGAACACCTGTTACAAAGAAGAATCTTCGTCAGTGGATGTTAAAGATAACAGCATATGCAGACAGACTTCTTAATGACCTTGACAAGCTTGACTGGCCTGAGAAGGTTAAAAAGATGCAATCGGACTGGATCGGAAAGAGCTACGGTGCCGAAGTAAACTTTAAGGTGGATGGACAGGACAAAAATATTGTGGTTTATACTACAAGACCTGATACTCTTTACGGTGCTACCTTTATGGTACTTTCACCTGAGCATGAGCTTGCAAAATCTCTGGCTACAGACGAGACAAGAGATGCGGTAGAAAAATATATCTTTGACAGCTCAATGAAGTCAAATGTAGACAGAATGCAGTCAAAAGAAAAGACAGGTGTATTTACAGGTTCTTATGCAATCAATCCTTTAAACGGCGCAAAAACACCTATTTGGCTTTCAGACTATGTTTTGGCTGACTATGGTACAGGTGCCATTATGTGTACCTGCACATGATGACAGAGACTTTGAGTTTGCAAAGAAGTTTGATCTTCCTATAGTTCAGGTTATAGCAAAAGACGGTAAAGAGATTGAAAATATGACAGAAGCCTACACAGATGCTGTAGGAACAATGATAAATTCAGGCGACTGGAACGGTATGGAGAGTGCGAAGTTAAAGCTAGAAGCTCCACAGATGATAGAAGAAAAAGGGATATGGTAAGAAGACTACCAACTACAAGCTTCGTGACTGGGTATTCTCAAGACAGCGTTACTGGGGAGAGCCTATTCCGATAATTCATTGTCCACATTGTGGAAATGTTCCTGTACCTGAGGAACAGCTTCCTTTAAGACTTCCTGAGGTAGAGAGCTATCAGCCTACAGGAACAGGGGAGTCACCGCTTGCAGCTATTGACGAGTGGGTAAATACAACATGTCCTGTATGTGGTGCCGCCGCAAAACGTGAGACAAACACCATGCCGCAGTGAGGGCGGGTTCAAGCTGGTATTTCTTAAGATATGTGGATCCTCACAATGATAATGAGCTTGTAAGCAAGGAGATGGCAGATAAATACCTTCCTGTAGATATGTATATCGGTGGCGTTGAGCATGCCGTACTTCACCTTCTTTATTCAAGATTCTACACCAAGTTCTTAAATGATATAGGTGTGGTTGATTTTGATGAGCCTTTCACAAAAGCTTTTCAATCAGGGTATGATAAACGGTAGTGACGGACAGAAGATGAGCAGAGTAAGGGAAATGTAGTTTCACCGGATGATCTTGTTCGTGATTATGGCTGTGATGCTCTTAGAATGTATGAGCTTTTCGTAGGTCCGCCTGAGCTTGATGCCGACTGGGATGACAGAGGTATCGAGGGTGTATCAAGATTTTTAAATAAGTTCTATAAACGTGAAATGGACAATAAGGATAAGAATGTAGAGGCTGACAGAGAACTCTTAGAGTTCGTGCAAATCTTATCTCCGATATTGAGCAGAGATTTAATTCTTTCAGCTTAAATACAGTTATCGCAGGCTTTATGGAGTACAATAATAAAGCAATAGAGCTTAGCAAAAAGAACGGTGTGGATAAGGAAACCTTAAAGGCATTTACTATATTGCTTGCACCTTTTGCACCTCATATAGGTGAGGAACTTTGGGAGGAGCTTGGTGGACAGGGTTCAGTATTCCATGCTGAGTGGCCTACATTTGATGAGAGCCATAGGAAGTGGATACAATAGAGGTTCCTGTTCAGATAAACGGAAAGACAAAGCTTGTTATTGAGCTTGATGCCAATGTAAACAAGGAAGACGCTATAGGCGGGTAAGAAAGCTCTATCAGAAGCCGGAAAGCTTGAAGGAACAATAAGAAAAAGAAATCTATGTTCAAAGAAGATTATAAATATAGTGGTTGGATAAATCAATTAAAGCGACATTTAACCGACATTCAAACCGACATTTATATAATATAAACCGACATTATATTGTCGCATTCTTAAAATAATAATGTAAAAAGTATAAAAATCTTGGAATCAGCGTTTGCCGGCTCCAAGATTTTTATTAAACAAAATTACCAATTAAACATTTTCAATTGCCTTTATAATATCAGCAGATGTAGAAGGGTTTTCTTTAATCTCATTTATCAGTGATAAAAAGTTATTGTGGAAAGTGCAGCTTGCATCATTATAGCAACGATGAATCATCCATATATTATGAAATGTAGAGATTTTTCTTTTACCGATTCAATAAAGTGCCTCTTCATAGCCCTTTTTATAAAATTTTTTTCTACAAAGTGAACCAACTCTCCGGGAGATCAAAGTCAACACTCGGGTTTTGTGATATTATCTCCAAGATAGGTTTTACAAATTGGAATGAATCAGGGATACTCAAGCATTGCATCTATTATTTCACTATTAATATAATACTCTTCATCGGGATATCACAGCTTCTTTTAGTGCAGTAATTATATCTTCTTTATTCATAATTCTCACATTTACAAATTATTGTAATCCCTTTTTAAAGAAATTCTTGAACTCAGCCACTTCTGCAGATGATTGAGTGATTGAAACTAGGTGTCTTGCACTGCAGTTATACCAGGGTTCGTATGTCATGAGGAACAAATTGTAAAAGAAACTTCAGGTTTCCTACAAAACAAAAACCTAGAGATGTTTTTGTGAAGCTCTCATTTGCTTTATTAAATACCATTGCATCCCCATACTCTGTAAGTTCTGCATTTACAGGAATAACTACAACTTCGCCTTCCTTGTATCCTACAATAAAGTTACTATGTCTTGTAACCTGAACTATAACAGCATTGGTACAGTTTTCCATATGGCAATAAATAAGCTTGTAATCATCACCGTTTGCAACACTGCTGTTAAATATTTCTCTCATTCTGGCTTTATTTTTCGATTTTCCTCGTCAGTTGCCCCCATAAAAGCCTTTTTAAATAAATCCATTAGCGCCATAATAATCTCCATTCCGTCATCACAGGTGATGGCATAAATATATTAATGTCTAAACCAGGGTATGACCCTGTTGACATGTTTACAATACTCTATATATTCCGATCCGAATTTATCAAGCAACCACTTTTCTTCAGTCTGCTTCATCAGTACAGTTAAGAATATATATAAAACTACCGGAATTATAAGCAAGTACACATTATGTGCAGTTATCAGAATACCTGTACACACACATAAAAATACAAGATATATAGGGTTTCTGACAATGGAATATATTCCGATTGTTACCAGATACCCGCTGCTTATCTCTTTACTGATTCTTTGAATGATGCAGCATATATCCACAATGCGACTCCGATAAAAATGAACATAAAGCCTATAAGCATTGCTTCAGATTTTTAAGCCAGGGAAGATCTCCGCCATTTAGAAATCCTTTCTTTTTAAGAAAAAGCCCGAAGGCGGTTGAAGTAAACAACTGACAGCATAAATAGGACCGACACCAAAAACAGGTAATGTATTCTTTTTCATATAAGCCCCTTTATATAAACTTTTTACATTAAATCTAAAAGAGTATTACATCTCCGTTCTGTACTACATATTCTTTACCTTCTATACGAACAAGCCCCTTTTCTTTGGCGGCAGATGTAGAGCCACAGTCAAGAAGATCCTGATAGTTGATAACCTCAGCTTTGATAAATCCACGCTCAAAGTCTGAGTGGATCTTCTGCCACTCCCGGAGCCTTTGTGCCTTTCTTTATAGTCCAGGCTCTACACTCATCCTCACCGGCTGTAAGATAGCTTAAAAGCCCAAGCAGATCATAGCTGGCTGCAATAAGCTTATCAAGACCTGATACGGAGATTCCAAGAGCATCAAGATATTCCGCTTTTTCCTCATCATCAAGCTGTGAAATTTCTTCTTCAATAGCTGCACATACAACAAATACCTTTGCGTTTGATTTTGCGGCATATTCTTTTACCTTAGCCACATACTCATTTGACGCACCGTCATCAGCAAGGTCATCCTCAGCTACATTTGCGGCAAAGATAACAGGCATATATGTGATAAGTCCTAGTGACTTTACGAGATGCTAAGTCCTCTTCATCAGAAGATGTGTAGCTACTTGCCATATTGTCATTTTCAAGTATATCCTTGAGTTCCAAAAGAATATCAAGCTCATGCTTTAAAGGCTTTGTCATTCATAGCAGCTTTTTAGTCTTTGCAATTCTTCTTTCCAAAATCTCAATATCGGAGAATATAAGCTCTAAGTTGATAGTTTCAATATCTCTGATAGGATCGACACTTCCTTCTACATGGATGATATTTGAGTCATCAAAACATCTTACCACATGGATGATGGCATCACATTCACGAATATTTGATAAAAAACTGGTTTCCAAGACCTTCACCCTTGCTGGCACCTTTTACAAGACACGATATCTACGAAATCTATAAGTCAGTGTAACCTTCTTTTGTATTATATAATTTGCCAAGTTCCTTTAATCTGTCATCCGGTACCGCTACAACACCTACATTACAGGGTCAATGGTAGCAAAAGGATAGTTTGCGGCAGTAGCACCGCCTTCTGTCAATGAGTTAAATAATGTACTCTTGCCTACATTCGGCAAGCCAACGATTCCTAGTTTCATATAAAAACCTTCTTTAAAATATTTTTGCTTTTGAATAAGTATATTCACAATAAAACCTGAATAAATCTCAAGTTAACCTGTTATATTTTAACATATAGGTATATAATTTAAAAAGAGTAAAAGCAAGGAGCTTTTGTAGAAAGGATGACCGGATGAAATTGCCATATGGAGCAAATGAAGATAATTTTAAAAAAATGTAAAAATAGTTTCAGAATTTACAAATTATGACAAGAATTTAGATGAAGCTACATTAGAAATAATGAACATAGCATATTCTACAGGGGAGATTATTCGGATGAAATATTACTTGCTTATGTAAAAGCTTATTTTGAAATGAATAGTACAAATTAGAATTCATAGGAGGTAACGATGAACAAGATTACTTGTATTTGTTTGAGGTGTGAAAGATATGGAAAGGTCAATAAAGTTTTATAGAGATGGTTTAGGGATATAAGACTGATTGCAGAAAATAATCCCGTCAGTATGCTTTTTGATACTCCGGGAACAAAGTTTGAACTATTTCCTTTGGAACAATTAGCAAAAAGATATTGATGAAAATAATCCACCAAAAGGGAATGGATTTTCAGGAATTACATTAGCCTACAATGTTGAACATAAAGAAGATGTAGAGACTGTAATTGCATTAGTAAGAAAAGCGGTGGAAAAATTGTAAAGAGCCACAGGAAGTTTTTGGGGTGGATATCACGCATATTTTTCGGATTTAGATGGATACTATTGGGAAGTTTCATGGGGACGAATTTTTCAATTTGATGAAAATGGATTGCTGAAATTTTGAGGATAAATAGCTTCCTGTATAATTCAAAGTGTAGAAAGTAAATGATTTTACAAAAATAGATACCTAAGTTAAACTGTCATTGCTGACCAGCCAGTTAGCAAATGAGCGGAATAAGGAAGGTATCTACAAATGAATTCTACACAAAATAAGAAAGATTGAACAAGTAAAAAGAAACAACAATGATTGTCGGCATTGATGTTGGCAGTGAAAAAGCATTATTTGAGAGCTTTTAACTGGAGAGGCATAGAACTTACCAGAAAGCCTGTAGTGTTTTCAAATTCTATGGAGGATTCAACAGCTTTTACAATTCGGTTGTGGAACTGATGCAGAAAAAAATGAACTTAAAGAGGCACTGGTAGGAATAGAGCCAACCGGTCACTACTGGTTTGATCTTGGGCAGTTCATGGGTGAAAAGAACATAAAGTTTGTGATGGTAAATCGCACCATGTGCATAAGACCAAAGAATTAGATGACAATAGTCCATCTAAAAATGACAGAAAAAGATCACTCGTGTTATTGCGAGGGCTTGTAAAGGGATGGACGATATTTTTATTCATATCATGCCGATAGGTGTATATGCAGAACTACGGAATGCGTCAAACCGCCGGTTTGTGCTTGTAGAAAGAACGAGACAAGGGCGAAGAACCGTCATGCAAAGTGGGTTGCAGTGTATTTCCCGGAATATAAAGAGGGATTTATACACACATAGATGCTAAAGGAGGTCTGCTGGTGTTAAAGCGGGCACCAACTCTTGAGGAGATAGTAAGACTAGGAGTGGAAGGTATCATAAAGATATGGAAAGACGCTAAACTCCGAGGAAATGGGCATAAGAAGGCTATACTGATTCTGAGATGCAGCCATGAAAAGCATAGGATTAAAAGCAGGGGTCTTACAGAAGCTCGGATGGAGATACAGGATCGATAGAGGATTATGAACTCCAGACAAAAACGCCTTGAACGGGTCAATGACCTGATCGAAGAACTGTGCCAACAGGTCAGGTATGCGGATAAGCTGCTTTGAAATAAAAAGGTATAGGAATAACAACCGTAGCTGGTTTCATAGTGAAGTTGGTGATATCACGCGCTTTGATAGCACGAGAAGAACTTCGAAACTTGCGAGATTGGAACTGGTGGCAGATAGTTCCGGTAAGCACGACGGAAAAACAAAGATAAGCAAAAGAGGACGCAAGCGTCTCAGATATCTACTTTTTGAGGCAGCGATATCGGTGGTGGGAAAGAATGAAGAATTCAAAGAAATCCACAGATATTATACCACCAGGGAAAAGAATCCATTGAAAAAGATGCAGTCGCTGATAGCAGTAGCATGTAAGCTGATAAGAGTATTCCATGTGATCCTTACCAAGGGAATCAGTTATGATGCATCAAAGATGTTGAAAGATATTCGACGTCCGGGAGAGCAGTTAAAGGCTGCATAACCGAGCAATAAAGAACAACCATAATGATTATGAGGCGTCCAGCGAAAGGTGCTGTAATCGTAGTGTTTGGATCAGTGATGAAAGTACAAAGAATGAGCTGGTAGCCGGCGGAATTTTCTCCAAAGGGCATGACCCTGATGAATAGCTAAGCTGGCACCCTGGTTATGGACAGGCAGAACGAAGGAAGTGAGGACCCACCGTAAGGAGGATAATCCTGTTGGACATGAGAGGTGAGCTGCCATATAGGGATGGGTACACATCGAGGCCATTTAGAACGAATAGTGATGACGTTTTATTTGGTGCACCCATTATTACTATATATCTGCCCTGTATGAGGTAAAGATCACTCCATAACCTTAGTTCTATTCAATGACAGGTATCAAAAAGTATTGAATTTATTAAAAACACTTGATTATATGGAGAGGAAAGAGTATGCCATAAAGTAAGGAATATTTGATTTTGAAGGAGGTAATCATAGTGAATGAATTTAATGAATTTGTTCGTGAGATCCACAGCGAGTGATATTGTCATAAAGATCATGATGGGCGGATACCTTATATATTTTTAACGGTAAGCTGATAGGTGACATTTGCGATAATGAACTATTTTTAAAGAGAACGCCGACATCGGACAAACTTCGCAGACTCAAATTGCGTTATCCGTATGAGGGTTCAAAGACATTGATGTATGCATTCGACAGATTTGAGGATATGGATTTGATTACTGAACTACTGAAAAGGTATGTATGCGGAACTGCAGAAAAGAAACCCAAGAAAGCTAAATGAGACAAACAAGCTTTCAGTTTGTAGGGATTTTTATTATCTAATCTATACAATATGAGACTCTTTATATAAATCACCCGATTTTTCCGGACAGTGTCCGAAAAATTATCACGTAATCATTATTGCGAACTGTTTACAATGTTAGATTCAGATAAATATAGCTTTTATGAAAAAGAAACTATGCCTATAAAAATATAATTACATCACCTTATGTTTCCAAACAAAAAGATCGATTAATTAGATAGCGGAAGCGGTGTTAAGTGAGTGGCATAATTTGAAAAATAATATATTATAGAAAAAATTATAAGAGCCGTTGTATGCTAAGGAGACCCAAATCAATGAATAATATATCAATAGAAAAATCATATAACCCTGAGTATGATCTACTTTCCGTGTACTATAAGAAGGGATTATTAAATAATATTGCGAATACATATGAGTTTGGAAGTAATGAGCTTTTAAAGGAATTTTCCGTTTTTAATAAGTCTACATATACGGCAGAGTTTCGCTCAAGGAAGGTATCAATTTGTTTTCGTTCCGGGAGGTGTGTTAGCTGGAATTGACTTAAAGGTAGAAAGCCTTCTGAAATTTTCAATGAGGGAAAACTTATGTGATCTTGCATGCTCATTTATAGACGAGTATGAAGATGACAGTCAAGTTCTATTACAGAAAAGATAAAAGAAAAGCTTGAAGATAATGAATTTATATCAACGATAGAAGACTATCTTAATAACAATTTCAGTAAGGAGGAGACTGTTTTAATACACCCTATGTTAGTACAAAAGACTACAGTGAAACCTGTTGGGAGGATATTTCGGATGATGAACTTAAAAGGAAACAAGAATGGCAAGCAAAGATTGAAAATGCTGAAAAGAAGGGCATATCTGAAATAACAGTTTATAGAGTATTTGTCTATATAAAGAAAATGAAAGTTGGAATGGTAGCTGTATAGAAAAGCTACATTTAAGGAGCTTTTTACAGGATATAACATATACCGGCTTCTCTCTTCCCACAAAAAGAGAGTGAGAATATTTAGCCGGCAAGGGCTGTAGAAGCATATTTCCTTGGGGAAATAATATGGATTTTTCCATGAAGCTTAGGCATATAGAGCTTATGGATGATGAAGAAGAGTATGCTTTGGAAAAAGAAAATTTCTTTTGGGATTTATATAGCGGATGATCCATATTGCAGAGAGATTGTATATGATGACGGAGTGTTTTCATATAAAGGCGGAGACGGAGGCCGCAATATATGTGGCGGACTTGGGCCGGTTTGGGGATATTTTCCGGTTTCACCATACTTTGAAAATAAGGATGAAGAGATGGGTGAGTATATAAACGGGGCTATGACTTCTTTAGAAGAGTTATAAGGATTGTGAAAAAGGTAGGGAAATTATACTGACAAATGGATTTGTTAAGAAAAACAAATAAAACTCAAGAGAAGAAATAAAACTTTACGAAAGATAGAAGAGAAAGATTACATAGAAAGGATAAGTAGAAAAATGAGAACATTTGATGATATGTTGAATGAACAGCTTGAAGATATAAATTTCAGAAAAAGAATACGAAGATATACAACCCGGAAATGGATGTTATAAAGGGCTATCGTTGATGCCGGAACGCTACAAGGAATCAACAGTAAAGTCTTTTGAAAAGGCTGGCTGAAGGAATGGGAATGGAACTTAGGATACAATTTATTCCTAAAAAATAATATTTCGAGGGTAGTATTAGGTATTGTAAAAATCTTAATATCAGAGAAGGAAATCATTCTATGAAGATAATTATAAGAGAGTTATTGCTTGTATTTGTAATTTTGGTTGTACAAATGTTGTTTTTATGTATGTTTATAAGCGAGGGATGGACTCTAAAAAGAACTTGTAACTGGCGATGCATTTAAAATGTTTTGGATAATACATGTGGTATGTAGAATATTTGTTAATATAGTAATAATAAAATATGGTAAGAATAAGAAAGATCGATGAATTCTAATATCTATTAGAATTACAGCAGCAAACACTCTATGTAAAATATAGGGTGTTTTCTTTTGCAAAGTTTTCGTGTTAATTTCATTAACATATTTTATACTAATTTTC
>BNJU01002525.1_pt1 | contig 16354 bp, 27 predicted proteins | sample 8539281 | NCBI WGS metagenome assembly BNJU01 (sample SAMD00202456, study PRJDB9452) | human saliva metagenome | isolation source: human saliva | place: Japan
ACAACATTAGAATAACTAACTGATTACATGTATATTGTACAAAAAGTGTATACGTAAAAAAATAACACATTCCATTGATTCTAATATATGATAGAAATAAAGTAAAATAGAAATTATTAATTACATAGTCGGACTACAAATCATTAAAGTCTATTGGTAAAAGAGTCGATAAATCAGATTTAGATGGATTAGAATAAGTGGAGATACGCCTAGCATGTCTAATAATTAAATCTTCAAATAAATTTCGAGCTAATCGTCCATTAGCAAAGCTTGAATCCTTATTAGCTATTTTTATTTTTCAAAAGTAATTATGTATTTTTTTCTTAAGATCACTATCTAATAAATAATCATTTTTTTATAACACATAGACTCTAAAAATTCTATCTAACTCTTCAGTACTATAATCATCGAATTCAATAAAAGTATTAAATCGTGATTTCAATCCTAAATTAGAATCGAAAAATTTTCTCATAGGCTCTGTATAACCAGCTACTATTACGACCAAATCCTCCCTATAGTCTTCTAATGCTTTAGTCAGTTCAGTCAAACATTCTTTTCCATATGAATCAGATTGGTCATTTTCTGTAATACTATAAGCTTCATCAATAAATAATACTCCACCTTTAGCTTGTTGGATCACTTTTTGAACTTTTAATGCGGTTTGGCCTTGATATCCAGCTATTAAATCAGTTCTTGAAGCTTCGACAAAATGACCTTTTGATAAAAGGCCAATTTTTTTATATATATGTCCAACAATTCTTGCTACAGTAGTTTTCCCTGTACCTGGATTTCCAGTAAAGGCTAAATGCAATGTATTTTTTTCAGAAAAAAGATTATTATTTCTACGTAATTGCTGAACCTTTTGATAGGCCAATAAATCTTGTACTTTAGATTTAACACTTTGTAATCCTATAAGAGAATTCAACTCTTCTAACAACTCTTGAAGAGTTCTTGGATCATCAACACTATCGTTAGACTCCTTACACAATTCATGTATCGAAATATATCCAAAATACATAAGCAAATTTGAATGCACAACTTTTGCGATTTGTTTAATTTCAACTTGAATATTAGGATTTTCAATAATATTAGATAGTTTCTGCAACAAACCAATAGTAGACTGTCTGCTATGATCGACAATAATTGTATTTGCAAGTTTTATAATTGAGCCGGAAGAGTTTGTCACAGCATCAAGTTTTGACGCGTTATTGATAAGTACTTTGCTATATTTATCCATCAGCTAAAATCAACTCCAAATAATGAAAAAAACTCAAGAATTGATATTACTAATGCAATCCCTCCGACTATATAGAAGCCTTAAGGTTTTTTTATTAATCGTATCCATTCTATTTTTGTATTTCGTATAAATTTTTTTCCACAATATATCTATCTCTTTTAGGTGATCTAGCTTTTTTCTAATGAACTTTTAAATGAATTCAATATCTCTATAGATGATTGAATTCCTTTAATGTCATTATTAAACTTAACTTGATAGTTATTTATAATATTATGAATACTATCTATATTTTCTTTTATTGAAGCATTATTTATTAATTCAGAATTTAATTTATTCTCAATACTCTTGATATTCTCTGCACTTAATTCTTTATAACTTTGAAGATTTTTCTCTTTCATTAGATAAATCGTTCGATAAATTTTCAACTTTTTTTCTTGCAGTTGCTCATGATTAGACCACAATCTATCAATATCACTTAAATGTTTTTAGACGATCTATTTCAGTTTTAAAAAAACTTTTAATATATTAACAGTCTTATTTACATTCTCAATTATACCTTCAATTTCACCTTGATGAGCTTCTAATTTATTATTTTTGATCTGCAAGTTTTTTTATGATGTTTCTTTAATTCTTCTTGTTGGATTCTAACATCGTTATTAGTCTTCTCTAGACCTTTAATAGTAGTTAATATTCCTTCACATATTCTGTATCAAGATAATTAAAAGGCTTGATATATTTCATAAAATTCATTTACAGTCTCATTATTACGTTTATTAATATCAACCAAGTGACCTTGAATTACTTTTTATTACCTCATTTAATTCATATCCTGTTACCTCATGATCAGTGTCAAAAAAATATACCTTCATCAATAGTTTTAACTGATTTTTATTTCAATATCTTTTTTTCTTCTTTAAAGAATAATCTTTAACACGGTTTATAGCATTTTGAAAATTATGTTTTTCTTATTATGTCAGTCCCCATAAATCTCTCCCTATAATAGTTTATCTAATTCATCATTTATATGATTTAATTGATTGGTTACTTTAATATCCTCTTCATCAATAATAATTGAGTCCTCTAAAGCTAATGGATGAATCGTATTATCCATTATAGAAGCTATAGACTTTTTCATAATTTCAGCTGCATCTTCATGTCGATTTATTATATTTTTGATTCGCAGTTAATTTAATATTATCAAGCTTTTACTGTATTAATAATTTGTTGTTGTGCCTGTAGCGATAAAACCTTGTTTGATTTATCAATAATATTTTTTTATTAGACTCACCTTTTTGTTTTTTTGCAATTTTTTTATCAATATAATTTAGTAATATAGCACCTATTATTCCAGCACCCACAGCACCAAAAAAATAACCCTAAAATACTTGCTAAACTACCAATTAATGGTATTTCAATGGAAAAAAACTGGGATTAATGAAAGTTTCTTTTTCAATCAAATCACCTAATAAAAAGAGCTCCACCAGCTGTTAATGTTACAATAACTATTTTACCTATCTCCATTAAACGTATATCAATAAAGCTTTACTCTTATTATCAGGATTTTTTTAAATACTGATAAACATCTTTAAGCGCACGCCATCCTTGTTTCAAAATAGCCCAAAACTTTTTTTAATGGTATTAAGGATAGGATTACCAATCGAAGTAATTATTGTAGAAATAATTGAGTTACCTGCAATTTGTAAATTAGTTTTTAAATTAGTAACAAACGAAACTATAGCATCTTTTATACTAGTTTTTTTAGTGTTGATAGATTTTTTTATTAGCTGATTTAAACCAAGTTACTAATTTACCTATAATTGTCTTTACTAATTGCGCTAATAAAGCCATAACAGCGGCACGAAGTGATGAAGAACCAATACGTAAGGCCTCTTCTTTTTGAGTTTTACGACCTTCTTGTTTTAATCTTTCTTCCCCTTCTTTCTCTTTCTTATTGATAAATTCTTCAGCTCTTTTATTAGCTTTCTCATGATGCTTTGTTTTATCTTTATCATCCATTTCAGCAACAGATTTATTACTTTTACTTCTGTTTCTTTCCGCCGTGGTATATCCTTGTAAATTTTCAGGGTTATTAATTACACTAGCTAAAGCTTCATTATCATTTGCCATTTGTAAAGAAGGATTTCTATATAATTCATCTGAAGACTTCACATGCTCACGTTGTGCAGCCTTAGGATTATCTTTACCATCAACAGTCTTACGTGCTGTTGGAATTTGCTTTCCAGTATAAATATCCTGAACAGTATTAATACCTTCCTTCTCTAATGTTCCTGCTCTTTTTAACGTTGAATCCATTTGTTTATTTACGTATTTTTTTCGGAACTCCTTATGAGGCATATTCTTATAACGATCATAGTTTTGTTCTAAGGATTCTCTACTATAATGATTATGCTTTGAAATTTTTTTCCGTCTTTAAAATTTTCTGGAGTCTGTATATGAGCTTCATTACGTAAATCTAATGTCAATCCATGGTTTGCTTTAATAAAATCCTCACCAGCTATACTCCCCAATTGATTTATAAATTGCTCCCAAACGATATTTTGTACAACGTCCCCTAAATTATCCGGATTACCAATTTTTTTCATGTTCAGACTCTAAGTAATCCAAATCTTTTAACTCTTCTTCAATATTATCATTAATTTTTATTTTTCCAAAGCCTCTAAATCAAAAAGATTCAAGATCATTCTCATTGTTAAACTCACTTTTCATAACTGCATTCTTTTTTTATCCATAATACTACTCCCTTTACTTTATAATTGGTGCTCAGAATACAAATTCAATCCAATTTATTAATACTACTTATAAATTTTTACCTTAATATCTCAATAAGTTATTATCACTTAAATCGATTCATCAAAATGCTTAAATAATTAGTTCAAACCAACACATATAACCTTATAAAGTTCTTATTTTAAACTCTCAATAATTAACTTTGTATAACGCATTAATATTTACTCTTGTCATTATATGAATCGAGGCCAAAAATCTCTAATAAAGCCTCTTTATTAGTTCCATTGATTTCATTTACACCTAAATGATTTAGAATAGACTTATAATCTTCATTAGGTACATTATCATAGAATGCTAATTGTAAATATGTATTTGCTCGAGATGAACCAACATAGACTAACCGTTTATGTAATTCATTAGTGAGGGCGATTAACTAAAATATCAATTAATAAAACAGCTTTAGCTTCTAAGCCTTTAAATTTACGAACAGATGTGAACAATATATTATTTTTCTTTGGCTCAGTAGAAATAGATACTCCGTTTATAGTAGAAATATTTTTTTAACATACTATTAGGAACGCTACTTGTAGTAAGAATAACAATGTCTTCTGGTCTTACCTTATCTTGAATCATTTTTGTAACAAATTTGGTAACAATATTACGTAATTCATTTTCATTTTTTATAGAATGATCCAAGTGGTTTTTATTCCTGATAGCTCATTTATATAAGCATCTTTCTTTATATCACTTAATGTTGTTCCTACAGTCTTTGCTATTTCTGCAGTATTGCGACAATTTTTATACAATACAAGGCGACAATCCCCATAGGTATCTAACCAATGCGTAGATTTATGCATCATTATATACTGATTTTTTTATCATAGAATACATAATAATGACCGCCTAACATATCTACTAACATAGAGATATGTTCTAGTATATGCTCATCAATATCTTGTCCTTCATCAATAACTACATTTTCATATGACCAATTAAGATCATCATATTCATTTTGAAAGTACTCTATAAAATGAGAAATAATTACTGAAATAGAATAATCAGTATTAGGCATCAACTCTTCAGCTAATGATCTAATATTATGAAAGATTATATTCTCACAAAAATAATGCTCTTTCACATAAGATAATAAGAACTCATTAAAACATAAATATAAGACTTTTTTTACCTTCCGCAGCCAACATTTTAGCCTTTTCAATAGCAAGCATCGTTTTACCCGTTCCTGCTGGGCCATGAATAACAGCCGTTGGCTGTTCACGTAAAAAATGTAATATAGATGCTTGTTGTTTCGTCATCTGAATATAACTTTTCGTTGATTCAAGAGCTGTACTTGCAACTGATTCAACAATATTAAATGTAGGCATTAAAGTCTTAATCATGTTCTGAAAAATCATTAACTGATAATTCAGAATCTCTAAATCCTAAATTAGATTTCCAATAGCTAAAAAGCTTTATCCATAGATTCCGATACATGAAGTAAAGAATCTACATCAAAAACAATCTCTCTATTTACTTCTAATGGTAATGAAACTTTATTATGAATAGCTACAGATGGGAACCATACGGCTCGACCAATAACAGGCATTTGTCCATTATAATGTTTACGTAAGTAATTCTGAATCCTAAATTGACTTTCTGCAGCCTGACCTAAGGGATCTATAATTTTTTCTTCTTTTGTATTTCGATTCGTTTGAATCCAGTTTCCCTCACGATAGAAATTCCTCCAGCCTTTACCTCTATGGATAAAATACCTTTTTTTAGGATGTAAAATAACAAAATCTGCCTCACCTTCACTCCTGCGTTGGTTCAATTCACCTAACCATCTATAAGAATGAAAAATTACATATTCGTTATTTAATTTAGAGAGCGCCTCGTATACGAGACGCTCTCCTTCACTACCATGGAAACTATTTATTATTGTTGGGTAGAATTTTGGCATGATATTTTCTTATTTTTCAACAACAGAAATAACTTCTATTCCATGTAAACTATTTGCATAACGTGCTTTTTACTTGATTACGTGCATCACACATATTAGAAGCAGTAACCATGGCTGTATTTACTCCATTTCGAGATGTTGATTTAGGGATCAGATTTAATTCTAAATTTTTACTTGAAAACGTTTTTGACATATTACAAACTCCTATTTTAGTGATTATTGCGTATTTTTAATACTCAATTCTTCATAAGAACTTTCAACATCACTAATAATACGCATTGTTTCATCATATTGAGCTTTTATCTTTTTCTGATCCAGAAATTTTATCACCATAAACCTTTTTCATAAGTTCCAATAACATCATCAATTACTTTATTAATTTGATTTTTGTGAATCTGTAGATAAATTATCAAAAAAATAATCTAATTTACTATGTAAGTCTAGTCTTGCTTCCTTCAAAGCCTCGGCTTTACGTATTTCTGCTTCATTTTTAGCAGCATTTTCTGCTTCAATTTCCTTTTTACTCTTTCCATTCCCAAAGAATTTTGAAATCGTATATACAACCCCAATAATCGGTGCAAGATATGGTGCCACAACTGATGCAGCTGATGCAACTGCACCACCTACAGAAGAAGATAGAATTACACCGCCCACTGTTGTTTTAGCTAAAGATGATAATAAACCTTTTCCAGCCTCAATAATACCAATAGACGCAAAATCACCAAGCCCCATTCCTTCAACAATAATAGGTATTATGGACTTATTATTTTTTATAGGCCTCTAGTAATTTTTGGCTGGTAGATAAAATATCTTTCATTTTATCTATTACGCTATCATCATAATAAAAATTCTGCTTTGTTTGAAGATTTATCATCAGTAGTCATATTTATTGAAATTGATTGTCTCTCATTCTCATAGGTTTTTTTATTTTTAGACTCTAATTCCTTACTCACATTAGTAATGTCATCAAAAAAATATTTTTCATTAGCAGATTCAATAATATTTTTCTAACTTTTTTTGATAATTGCGCCATACAAATTTTCTATATGTTTTTTTGAATAATATTATCAGGAGTGTCTTTTTGGAGTTTCACTTACCACATTTGACCAAACATCAGACTCTACAACTGGTAATAATTTTTGAAACCTTTAGATTAATAAAATCACTAATTTCTGATTTCATATTTCTTTTAATCATTCTAATATTATCTAATAGGTTATTAAGTGCATCTAACTCAAGATTATTACTATCATTTGACAAATAAGATTTTTAGACTTTCTATATCTTTTTAGTATTTCTACTATTGCATTATTAATAATAATATAATCATCTGTTAATTTTAATTCTGACAATAATATTTTTTTAACTCTTGAATATTACTTTTTTTCAATAAGTTTTTCTTTATTTTCTATACGGCCTTTATTCGCCCGCTTTTGCATTTACAATAGTTATAACAAAATCATCACGTTGTAGTCCGACAGCTTGCAGATTATCTTTAACCTTGCTTTCAATAATTTGAAGTTCTGAATCGTTAGTATATAAATCACCATTTTTATCATTTAAAATAATAATAACTTTTTTTACCTAAAGCTTACGATTTCTTTTTAATCGATCGTAATTATCTTTTTTTCTCAGTTGAACCGGTTGTGCTCATTACAAACAAAACAATATCTGCTTTTTTTAAGTTTTTCATCTGTAATTTTTTTCATGATCCATTGGTGCACCAACACCAGGAGTGTCTGCAAGTGTATACCCATTCCACTCAAACTCTTGTACAACTGCTGTTTCAGGCTTATCATTTACTTTTGCTTCATCACTACCTAATAACTCATTAATAATACTACTTTTACCAGCATTATATATTCCATACACCATTATATATGGTTTAATATTCTTTAATTTATGATTATAAATTTCTTCAATGTTATTAATAATGTGACTTAATTTAGGATTATCATCACTATATGATTTTTAAAATATTAAGTAATGTGTTTTTGTTTCTATCTAACACAGATTTATAATCTAATAAAATTGAGTTTTCCATAAAATCCCCTATTTTTTTTTCAGAATATACAAGTAAATATTTACTAGATAGTAAATTAACAGCATCTATAATTGTGTCAACAAAAATCAAATAATTTCTCATGATATTTTTGGCGCCAAAAAAATTTTTGCAATTTCAGTTATAGATAATTTCCCCAAAGAGTATATTAAAACATCAAACTCCAAATTAGTTAATTTATGATCTAATATAACTTTGTTAGTATTATTTATTTTTTTAAAAAAACTTCGCTAAAAGGCACTGTTCTCATTGGATGAACATATAAATTGCTTCGACTAACATTTTTTTAATTCTATACATTCTTTACTAGCTATCATAGAATAATAATTTAACATATGTGGTAATTCATTTTAATGCATATAACCACCTACTCACAAATTTTTTTATTCTTTCGTCTCAACCATGAAATTATATGTTTAGAGTTAACTTGACCATCTAATAACAAATATTTCATATAATGTCGTAACTCTTCTTCCATATTTTTGCATCATTTCAATTAATTCAAATTGATTTAACTGTGAAGTTTTTAATCTGTGGAAAAATCTCCACTAGACGTTATAAAATCATAGTCTAAAAATAGTTAATCCATATTTATCCGGATAATTTGTAATAGAGGGTTTCTGGTAATGGCCAATAAAACACTGTACCAATCTCCATTACTCCAGGGCTATATTTAATAATTCTTTAGCAAAATCAATATTATCCAGATAAACTTCAGGAGTAAAATGAGCACCAGCTAGAATGATATTACTATATATCTCCTCTATACCACTTTCATAGCAAAGCCTAACAACTGACTTAATTTCATCTAATGTTGATCCTTTTCTATATGCATCTAAAACCTCTTGTGTTCCTGCCTCAATACCAAGCTGAATACGTTGTCCTCCAGCTTTAGCAATATAACTGATCATTTCAGGATTTATAAATAAAGTATGCACATGACCTTCACAGAACCATTTAAAAGGCTTTATTTTTTGTAACTGCTCCAATCCTTCACATAGTTTTTTGACACGTTCAGGAATTAATGTGAAAGTATCATCAGTAAATAAGATATGTAAATTCTTTATATATTCATGTGTTTCAATATAAAGCTTGATTTCCTCAATAACATTTTCAACTGATCTAAATCGAACTTTTCGTGTATGATGTCCCTCATGACAAAAACTACAATGAAATGGACAGCCTCGACCAGTCATTATACTTAACTCAGTATAGTCTTGTTTGGGTACCAAATAGCATTCATCATTAATAAAAGGTAATGCATCAAGGTTTTCTAATAAATCTTGCTCCTCATGAGTAATTAAATCATCGTTTTTTTAAATATGATATCCCTTTAATATCATCAATTACACCAATATCCTCGATATAATAGTTGGCTAAATCTAATACTGTTATTTCACCCTCATATCTAACAACAGCATCACATTTAGAATTGACATAGAAATCTTTTTTTAAACTCGTAGATTGTGGGCCTCCAACAATTACAGGAATCTGATAAGTATCTTTGATATAACTGGATAAAAAAATATTACCTCTGTCACATTTTCATAGTCACAATATAATCCAATCATTTTTTTATATTATGACTTTGACAAAGCTTCATCAATTAATCGTAAGCCTGCTGATAATTGACCTGCATAACTCTGTGCTCTATATCCATTTTCATTTAAGAATGCAGCCAATGCAAATATGCCTAAAAAAAGCCTCCAAATTGAGGAGAAGCATTTAAATATCGTCTATGAAGATTAAAAAAATAATATATCGTTATCTCTCATTATGTAATTCCTTAATTAATTTATTCTTTTTCTTCTATCAACAATCGATAACGCATTTTACGATTTACCAATGACCTTTTTAATTCATTTAATCCTTCAGTCATAAAAATAATATAAGAGCTCTTTATAACTTTCACAATAATAATACTTACTATTTATATCACCATTAGAAGATAATGCATCAACAGTACACCCTCCATGACAGTATTCCCAAAAAGCACAATTTTTTACAATAATTTTTCTTGTAAAAAGCTTGCCGTGCTCTTATTCTTTTTACTAACTTCTGAATCATATAATGATATCATATCTTGATTCAATATACTTCCATAAATATAGTCTTTATTTTTCATTAGTCATACGGCCACAAAATCCAACGTCACCATTAGGATATAAAGTAACAATATTTTTTGAGTGCAAGTACCATTATATGAGCATTCACCTGTACTTTTGTTAGTTAATAATTTTTGTAAAAAAATACTCGATATTGGTTGTACTGTAATAGACATGTCACTAGTTAAAAAGCTTCATAAATATGAATTTTAAAGTAGTAACGTAACTATCATAAATATTACGAGCCAAAAGTAATTTGATTTGTCGCTTTGCCAATTGGTACAACTGGTTGTATTTTTAAGATTTAACTTTAGCTTTTCTAATGTATTCCAAAGTTTATCTAAGTTAATAGCAGTAGAATTTAAAACCATTAACAAGGAAGGATGTAATTCTTGTCTCTTTAATAATTCAATATTATTTATAATAGAATCATAAGTTCCTTCTCCATCTTGTGAAATTCTATATTGATCATGTAACTCTTTATACCCATCCAAAGAAATCCCTATACTAAAAATTATGTTCTTTAAATATCCGAACCCAGTCATTATCTATTAACGTCGCATTTGTTTTGAATAGAGTAAGTAAGTGTATAATCTGAAAGAATTATATTAGTATATTCAATGGCCTCCATTATCCATTTTTTTACCAATTACTAATGGTTCCCCTCCATGCCATATGATATCAACATTCTTATGTCCCACATACATCAGTAATTTAGGAATTTCATCTATAAATCTTTTTATATATTTCTATATCAAGATTTACTAATTTTCTTGAACCTTCACTACAATACGTACAGCTTAGATTACAGGCAGAGGTAACCTTAATAATAAATTGCATTTAAGCATCCTCATATTTTTAATAATTGTAACTCCTTGATTACATTTTCTATTTGACAAATCATTTTTATCAATATATTTTTTTCCTGTGGGAGGAAATAACTATTCTGAATATTCTCTAATGCCACACTAACTTCATCATTAATAATAGTTCTACTTTTGCACTAAAAGTGAATCTAATACTTCATGAATATTAGTACCAACATCAATTTTTTTAATATATTAGTTTTTGGTAATAGGACGACTTTTTATAATATGTCTTTCCAAAAAAATGATTTAATATGCTCAATAATTCCATTAGGATCTCGTTCTACCACCTCATGTTCTATATACTCATGTTCTACTTCTTCATAATTTTTTTGTTAGACTTTGAATATTTACAAAATTTGATAATACTTGTTTAGATGTACTACTATAACCCTCAATTATATATGTTATCTCTTTATTAATTCCACGATTAATACCATCTTCAATAATTTGATTAATCTCAGCATTCATTTTTATCAGACTCAATAGGAACTTTAGTTTTTTTCTACTTTAGCATTCCACTTATATAATGTACTTCTCAATTCTTGTTGAATATCTTGAATTATTAATCTAACAACTCGATTTTTTTCTTGCTTTCTATTTTTGCTTTTTATATTCATCTATCGGCTGTTTCAAATCATTATAACTGCTAACTAAATCTAATAAGCCTTCAAATTTATTATCAATTTTATCACCATTAATCAATTTATCTATAAAACTATTTAAAGTTCTCTTAGGCCGTTTTGTTTTTAAGGTTTATAGTTTCCTTTGAAACCTTTTTCACCTAAGATTTTCATTAGTAAATCTAAATTACTATCGCTAAATTTTTTTATCATTATTTTTCTTTAATAGCATCTTTAGCTAATAATGTTGAAATACTGATTGCTCTAAATGACTCTGCATCTAAATTAGGATATAACTCTGATAAACGTTTAACAATATCATCTTCTTGCAATTTACGACGTGAATCATCTTTTTGCTTTCACCTCACGAACAATTTCACCATCATCATCTACATCATCCTCTACAATATCCGACTTAGTTATAACAACCAAGGACTCTTGTCCTTCTCTAGATAACTTCTCCATATACTTCATATCTTCTAAAAGTCCTGGTTCAGAAGAATTTAATAAAAAAATACACAGATCAGCATATGGAATATATTCATTTACCATATTTTTCCATATTTAGTGTATCTCCCTCTTTTTCAAGAGATCCAGTTCCAGGTGAATCTATCCATCGCAATCCAGACAATGTAAAATATTGAATTGCTCCAGTTGTATCAGTCGGCCCTTCAGTAAACCAAGTTCGCCCATTATCATCCGTACTTAAGCCACCTGTTTTTTTCGACCACTCTCTTCACTTACAAATAAAGGTTTTTTTCACGATATAAATATTCTGTTTGAATATCAGAATCTACAAAATATTTACCAGCAAAAAAATTACCTAATGAGCTTTTTTTCCTGATTTAACAGCACCAAAAACCATAACAACAAGATATTTTTCATGTTTCTTAATAAATTGAACCCCTTTTAAATTTGATTGTAAGGCATCATTCCACTTCCGAATTGCTGAATTAAAATCACTAATCACTTCAGCTACAGCATAATCAACTTGATTTGATTTTTTGTATTGAGCTTTGATTCAATATATTAGATTGAATTGGTATATCAGATAGTAATTTATTTATTTTATTCCGTCTCTCATCTATAGCCTGTGAAAAAAACCAGATAGATTTTTCTTGTATTAAATCAATTTTTTTCCAAAAAAATTCATCTACGTTAGATTTTTATATATTTATTTTTCCATATTATATATATCCTTTTACTTATTAATAATATTTTTGTCATCAATTGAATTTCATTGATTTTTTTCAGTGCAATATTGATTTCTTCCAATGCTTTTACGATCTTCACTTAAACTTTTTTTATCAACTGCTTTTCTATTTCTTTTTTTAAATAGTTTTTGTTCAGTTTTACTATTTATAAAAATAGTCACGTTCATTAACTTCTATATTAATCTCAAGTGAATCTAATTCACTTCTTATAGTTTCATAAGTTTCATTACATTCATTTTCTAATTCCGATTTTAATTTTAACAATTCATTTTCTTTAGCCTTTAAAGATGCTTGTTGTCTTTTACGCTCTCTTTCAGCATAATCTGCATAATAATCGCTATAATCACTATAATCGCTATAATCACTATGGGCTATTACACCTACAACTCCACCAATAACTAATGCGCCAGCTGCAATAAACATATAATTCCTCCGTACTACATATCATCTTTAATCAATTTAATTTGACTCTCACATATAGATATTTTTATTCATTATATTCTGAATCAAGTAAAAACGTGTCTCCAAAATAGAAAGTATTCTTTCTTTATACTGAATTATTTCTTTTTCCCTCTTCTCTAATAATTTATTCATGTTATTAGCTTTTTAACTCTAATAATTTTTTTATACTCTAAAGTTAATAAATCAATACGCTCAATTATTCGTTCATTTTCAATAATTTGATAATTAGTAATATACTGATCAATATAATTATGTAACTCAACTACACCACTCAATTTAACCAGAGCATCCTTATTAGTCATTAATCCTTTTTTTATATCTTGTATTAGATATCTCAAAAACTTTAAAATCCTCAATCCCAATTTCATTTTTTTATATCAAATAGTATTTTAGATTTTTATAGCCTCTAAATCATCTTTAGACTGAACTAAATCTTTTTCCAGTTAACACAAGAATGAATTTATTGGCTAATGAGTTCACATCATTAAAACAAGAAAGTATCGTCTTTAAATTATTAATCTCCTCTTTTCGAATATCACCAACAGATAAGTTGTGGACAAAAAGAATCAAATTAGCCTTTTTTTATATGCTTTTAATGGCCTCACGATCATCCTTATCGTGAGCATTCAATCCGGGGGTATCAATAAAATAAACATTTTTATCATATTCATACTCCTTATTTTTTACAGTTGTCCTTCTATCTTGTACTTCAAAAAAGTCATCAATTTTACCAGTCAAGGAATTCAGTAGACTACTCTTCCCATGATTCATCCGACCTGCATTTACCAAGTAAAATTTATCACTATCAGAAACTATACTCTGTAGTTTCTTCTCATATTCTTTTACTATAGAGTTAACTTTTTAAATGTCCCATATTCTTGAAGTCCTTATTATCTATATCCTTACTAAATTTACAATAAAAATTTATCCAATCTATCATATGAATCAGTAACTTTCACTTGATTTATTATCTTAAGTAAAGTTATAAGTTCTATCATTTTATATACTTTACACTGATTTTATTAAATCCCTTGATGTTATCATATTCAACACCTAATATTATTAACTATAATCAAGTCCCTCTAATAAACTAATTGTCATATCACTAAAATTATCTACATCTGCAATCCATGGTTTAATATATTCAACCTCATTTTTTTAATTTAAAGGACTTTCCATAAATTTTATCTTTAACAATTTCTAGGATTTCATTTATTTTTTTATTATTCGTAGTACTAGTATTAAGTAGATTAACTATATCTTTTAGTATGAAATCAGAAGAAAATTTATTATAAAGTTCACATTTATATGATTGAATATATGCTGATAATTCACTTACCAATTTATTTTTCGGCTGATAACTTATTATTTAAAATTAATAAATATTTATCTACTGTAGTTTGATCTAAATCTAGAGTCCAATATTGAACATTACCACTAATAACATCATCTCTTGAGTCAACCATATTTAAGTTATCAAATAACGCATTAGCAAAACCTAAAATAGCATCTTGAATATTACCAGCATTATTTTTCTAAATCAGACTCTATAAAATGCTTATATATATATTGAGGGAATTTATTATAGGCTTGAGAGCAGTCCTCCCACCTAGAACTAGATGTATAGCTATTATCAGATCCTTTCGATGTAATTGATTTTTTTAGTAAAAACACTTCATCTTTATGATAAGAAAAATTTTTTTCTTCTTGCTCATATAAATGTTCAAAACTTGTCGTAATAATTCGTTCATATTCTTCATACAACTTATCGGCATCAATTAGTTCGGAATCTAAATTTACAGTTTTTATTCTGAAGGATTTCATTAAAAAGATGTATTGCTATAGATTGTATATTTCTTATCTTTTCAATAGTCTGTTTAGTTCTTAACGATTTTTAGATTTTTCAATTTTACTAGTAATGTACTCAATAATGTTGGAATACCACTATATACAATTAATTTTTTTCCTTATTTTTCCGATTTCCCTTCATAAATGTTGTATTAGACACTTCAAATGTAGGGAAGTTTTGTAATCCACAAAAATTGTTTAATATCTTTTAGTAGCTTTAATTTAATAAGCTCTCTATCATTTTGATCAGTAACAGCATCTTTACCTGTAAGAACTAATATGAATCTATCGCTAAAAAGCCTCACTATTATGAAAAATTAGCAATACGTTTTAAAAGCCTCTAATTCACCTTTTATGAAAATCACCTACATTATAATTATGAACAAATAAAATAATATTAGAGGATTCATATGCAACATTTGCAATAGCATCATCATTTATATTGGCATCTAGTCCGGGTGTATCAACTAAAAGAACGTCTTCAAATAATTCATATCTTGAATTAGTAGTTGTTTCATGAATATCTTGAACGTTGAAGATATCGTCACCAATCAGTGAGTTAAGTAAACTACTTTTTACCATGATTCATCCGACCTGCAACAGCAATTTTAACGTATCGTTTATCATCTATAATTTGACTTAAACTTTTCTTATACTGATTCAAGATAATATCTAAATTACTTTCTAAGATAGCAATATCATTGGTGCTATCAATATTGTCAGGTATTTTGTTTTTTTCTATTGATTTGAAAGTCCCTATAGTTTTTTTAGCCATCCCTTTAACTCTCCATATAGTATACGTAGTTTTATAACCATATTTTACCAATAAGATATTATTATATATTTAAAACTTCATAAATTCTTCATAAAAAAATTCATCTTACTCTCATTCAACTAAAGAAAGGCTACATATAATATGTAGCCTTTTTCTTCCTCCTTCACCAATATTACTAATTAATTTTTATAATGTATCATAATATATTTCACAAGCATATTATTTAGCTTTTTTTCTTTTTTTAAATATGAAGACAGTAAGTTATCAAATAATTTACAAAAAAATAAGATTAATATCTTCATCTGCTACAGTTTTGCCACTGCTCTAACCATGCCTTATTTGATGCTGTATATACTATTTATCTAATTATAGTTTCATATAACATCCCATATTCTATTTTTAATGTATCTACATGTTTGCCTGTTATTTTTCTTATTAATTGAATGAGCGTAATACA
>BNJU01003575.1_pt1 | contig 16343 bp, 15 predicted proteins | sample 8539281 | NCBI WGS metagenome assembly BNJU01 (sample SAMD00202456, study PRJDB9452) | human saliva metagenome | isolation source: human saliva | place: Japan
TCAAATGATCTTTTATTCATAAACTCCTAAATCCTTTCATTTTTTTGAGTAAGCGTTTACATTTTTCTTTTTAAAAATACTCCTTCCTCTGAAAGTGCAATGCTTAACCCTGATAAATAAAAATAATTATGTTTTTAATATAACAAATAATAGCTGAGAAAGCAATAGGAAACAAGTAAAATTAAGGAAAATTTTCTCTATTCTGACAAAAAGAGGCTCCAAATTTTGAACTGCACCCCAAAAGTTAGACAGAAAAAATCTAACTTTTGGGGGTCAGTACATTTAGAATCTTTCTTTACAAATGTAAAAAAGGATTCAGCATTCAAGAGAAATACTAAATCCTTTCTTATATTTTGCAACAGTTATTTCACATGTTTTGCGAGATCTTCTTGAGCCTTTTTATTTGACTCTTCTTTTTCTTTCAACCATTTTTCTTGAGCTTTTTGGTATTCTTCTGCTGTCACTGGTTTATCTTGTAGATCTAGGTATTTATACAAGAGGGCTTCGCTCGTACCCTTGTTACCTGAGTAAGCAAACGGAAGAGTAAATGGCACCATCTTAGACAACATTGGACGACCAGTTTTAGAAGTTGTTGGGATGAGCAAGGCACTGTCGGTCAACCAAGCTTGGGCAGCAGCATACTTTTTCATAACGTTTTTGAAACGTCATTCACTTCTTCACCAGCTTCCACAACCATTTTCTCGTAATCTTCCAAACCAACCTGCTTAGCCGCAGCATTGTTTGTTCCAGAGTCAAATCCTAGGTAAGTCTTCGTATTTTTCTCCGACAGATGGCTTGATGATATCAAGGTAGGTAGATGGATCCGCAAAGTCTGGAGACCAACCAACGTTATCTGAGATATCCCAATCTTCACCAGCAGCAGTCTCAGCAAAGTAGGTGATGTTCAAGACATCATCTTTTTGAAGTTGTTGGATATCCACAACTACATTATCTGTTCCCAAAGTTGCTTCAAGTGACTGTTTCAAAGATTGCACACGTTGAACTTTCGTCGTGTTTGTTTGGTCTACAGGCATATCCAAGTGGATTGGGAATTTCACACCTTCTGCTTGAAGAGCTGTCTTAGCCTTGGCGAATTCTGCTTTGGCTTTTTCTGGATTGTAAAGACCATCTTGGGCATCATCCAAGTTCACGTTGCTCCACTCGTCACCGTATGTCACCAATTTTTCTTTGACCAACTCACCAAAGTTTTTGCCATCTGCTTGAACAAATGTAGGTGGAACAAACAAGTTACGAAGCAGTTTAGTCGCACCACTTTCACCGTTTACTTGAGAGGCATAGGCAGTTCTATCAAAACCAAAAGCAAGAGCTTGACGGAAATCTTTGTTTAGAAGAGCTTTCTTGGTTGATGTTTTTTCTTCATCCGTTGTCTTAGAAGTATACTTATAAGACTGGCGATCAATATTCGTACCTACTAAATAAGTAGTCGAATCCTGTTGGGTATAAACGATGTTATCTTTAAATGATTTCTCAATCTCTGGGTAGCTCGCGCTTGTTGGGAAGAGACGTGCCATAGTAAAGCTTCCATCCTTGAAGGCTTCAGCCGGTTTGTTGGTATCTTGACCATCCCAGAATGATAATTTAACCTTATCGATATGGACATTGTCCTTATCCCAGTAGTTAGGATTTTTCGCAAATTCAACAGAAGATTTGGCTACAATTGATTTGAGCAAGAATGGCCCATTGTATAGGATGCTACTTGGATCTGTTCCTTTAGCGAAATCATCCCCTTTTGAGTTCAAAAACTCTTCGTTAACTGGAGCCATTACCCCCATTGTTGTCTTAGAATTCCAGAAGCTTTCTGGTTTGTTCAAAGTGTACTGAACTGTCTGATCATCCAGAGCCTTAATTCCTACTTGTGAGAAATCTTTGATTTCCCCTTTTACATAGGCGTCCAATCCTTTGATCGATTCTTGAACAAGGTAAAGACCATCAGATTTTTTATCAGCAGCATATTTAAGTCCTGTTACAAAGTCTTGAGCTTTGACTGCCGCGTATTCTTCACCTTCAGAAGTATACCATTTTGCATCCTTACGGATAGTATAAGTGTAAGTCAATCCATCCTTGGATACAGACCAATCCTCAGCCATAGACGGCACAAAGTTCCCGTAGCGATCATTTTCTAGCAAACCATCAACCACGTTACTGGTAATATCTGCTGTCGCAGCCTTACCAGTTGTCAAATAGTTCAGGTTATCAGGGTCTGTTTCATAAATGTATGAGAATGTCTTCTCTCCTTTAGCGCTCGAACCTGATCCAGAACATGCAGCTAAAGTAGTCGCCGCCAATAAGGTCACACCCGCAAGGGCAAATAGTTTTGAACTTTTCATCATTTTCTCCTTTAAAACTTTCTCTCCATTATAGACTCTTTTCAGAAAGATGTCAACAGAATTTTCAGAATTTTTGGGTTAATTTGGTATATTCTGAAAAATAATTTCAAGGATATTCTAAAGCAATAATTATTCGTCTCTCTTGGGCTTTACTAATAAAGTTTATACCGAAAAAAAGTTTCACTAAAAACCAATTTTTCTATATTTTTGCTATAATTAAGTATAAGAACAATCAAGGAGAAAGATATGATCTTAATTACAGGTGCAAATGGTCAACTCGGTACCGAACTACGTTATTTACTAGATGAACGAAATGTGGACTATGTTGCAGTGGATGTGACCGAAATGGATATCACTAATGCTGAAATGGTTGAGAAGGTATTTGCTGAGGTTAAGCCAACTTTAGTCTATCATTGTGCAGCCTACACCGCTGTTGATGCAGCCGAAGATGAAGGGAAAGAACTGGATTTTGCCATAAACGTAACCGGAACTGAAAATGTTGCTAAGGCCTCTGAGAAATGCGGGGCTACTCTCGTCTATATCTCGACTGACTATGTCTTTGATGGAAAGAAACCCATCGGACAAGAGTGGGAAGTCGATGATCTACCTGACCCGCAAACAGAGTACGGACGAACCAAGCGAATGGGTGAAGAGCTCGTTGAAAGCGTTACGTCACAGCATTACATTATCCGCACTGCTTGGGTCTTTGGAAATTATGGCAAAAACTTTGTCTTTACCATGCAAAATCTTGCTAAAACCCATAAAACGCTCACAGTTGTCGACGACCAACACGGTCGCCCAACTTGGACACGTACCTTGGTCGAATTCATGACCTACTTGACTGATAATCAAAAAGAGTATGGCTACTACCACTTATCAAATGACTCAACTGAAGATACCACTTGGTATGACTTTGCTGTCGAGATTCTTAAAGGCAGTGATGTTCAGGTTGTGCCAGTAGACTCTAGCAAGTTTCCTTCCAAGGCCAAACGTCCACTCAACTCAACTATGAGCTTGGCAAAAGCAAAGGCGACAGGTTTCGTCATTCCAACCTGGCAAGATGCCCTTAAAGAGTTTTATAAACAAGAAGTAAGAAAATAAAAGATTACGACACACACATAAAAAGCAAGAGACCTTGAATCCTCTTGCTTTTTTGTATGCATTTATTTAATCACTTGTTGTGTCTTAGCATAGTTAGCTTCGACTGCTTCTTTTTCTGATTTCCACCAGTCTTGGTTATCCGTGTACCACTTGATGGTCTCTTTGAGACCTGCTTCAAAGTTGGTGAACTCTGGCTTCCAGCCTAGCTCATCACGAAGTTTGCTGGCATCAATAGCATAACGCAAGTCGTGGCCAGCACGGTCGGTCACATGATCATAAGCGTCAGCTGGCTGTCCCATTTCCTTAAGGATGAGCTCTAACACTTCCTTGTTGTTCTTCTCACCGTCAGCACCGATCAAGTAAGTTTCGCCGATTTGTCCCTTTGTCAGAATCGTCCAAACGCCTGATGAATGGTCATTAGTATGAATCCAGTCACGGACGTTTTTACCTTCACCGTAGAGTTTTGGCTTGATACCGCTCAAGATATTGGTGATTTGGCGCGGAATGAACTTCTCAATGTGCTGGTAAGGACCATAGTTGTTTGAACAGTTCGAAATAGTCGCTTTGACACCAAATGAACGCACCCAAGCTTTGACAATCAAGTCAGAAGCTGCCTTGGTTGATGAGTAAGGCGAGCTTGGGTTGTACTTGGTTTCAGCCGTAAATTTCTCACCTGGTCCTTCCCCATGACCTGGTAAATCTTCACGCAGCGGCAGATCCCCATAGACTTCGTCAGTTGACACATGGTGGAAACGAAGGTCGTATTTACGAGCCGCTTCCAAAAGTGTGTAGGTTCCAATGAAGTTGGTGTGGATAAAGGGACTCGGATCATTGAGCGAGTTGTCATTGTGGCTTTCTGCCGCATAGTGTACAATGGCATCCGCTTCAGCTGCTAACTTATCTACCAAGGCTGCATCAGCAATATCTCCAACAACTAACTCAACACGGTCGCCTAAAATTTCTTCAATATTGGCACGATTACCTGCATAAGTCAGCTTGTCCAGCACTGTCACATGCACATCTGGAAAGTTATTGTAAACATAGTGGACAAAGTTAGAACCGATAAAACCAGCCCCACCTGTCACGATGATATTTTTATATTTAGTCATATTATTTCCTTATTCCAAATCTTCTTTTTTCAAAGGCTTCACGTCCTTAAGTAGGGGATGATGTTTGTCCGCTTCAGATACCTCTGCTTCTTCCAGATTTTCCCACTCAATTCCTAATTCTGGGTCAGAGTAGTTAACAAAGGCATACTTAGGTTTGAGTTCAAGCGCCCAATAGTCATTAACCAAATAACTATAAGAAACTGTATCAGATAGGACTTGAAATCCATTGGCTACGCCACGAGGGACAAAGATTCCCTTACTAGCGTCAATCTCTGTCTGGTAAACATTCCCAAAAGTTTCACCCTCACGCAAATCAACCCATGATCCTATAACCTTCCCATTATCTGCAACAGAGATGTACTTGTCCCAAGGCTCAGCATGGAGGCCTCGAAGAACATTTTTGCGAGAAAAGCTGACGTTATTTTGCAGTTTCCCTTCAGCAAAGAAGCTTTCAGGAAAGCCAAGTGGCACCATCTTTTCCTTCTGGAAATTTTCCTTAAACCAGCCACGATTGTCTCCATGAACTGGAATGTCAAACTCTAACAAACCTGGAATTGCATCAATCTTACGCACTGCAAGTGTTTTTCCAAAAAAATTATCTGTCATCTAAATTTCTCCAATCAAACGGAGCAAGTATTGTCCGTATTCATTCTTCTTCAACGGCTGCGCCAATTCATGCACTTGCTCTTTACTGATATAGCCCATACGATAAGCAATTTCTTCCAGATTTGCCACTTGCACGTTCTGCATACGTTGAACCGTTTCGATATATTGAGCTGCTTCTAAGAGACTTTCGTGAGTTCCTGTATCCAACCAAGCAAAACCACGTCCCATAAGCTCAACAGACAAATCACCACGATCCAAGTAAGCCTTGTTGACATCTGTGATTTCTAATTCTCCGCGAGGACTTGGTTTGATACTCTTGGCAATTTCGACAACATCGTTATCATAGAAATACAGTCCTGTCACTGCATAGTTAGAGCGCGGCTGTTCTGGTTTTTCTTCGATGGAGATAGCATTCATATTTTCATCAAATTCTACAACACCAAAGCGTTCTGGATCCTTGACATGGTAGCCAAAGACAGTCGCACCTTTCTCTTTCTTGGCTGCTTTTTGAAGCATTTTGCTCAAACCAGGGCCGTGATAGATATTGTCCCCCAAGATCAAAGCAACACTATCATCACCGATAAATTTTTCACCGATAAGAAAGGCTTGAGCAAGTCCATCAGGACTAGGCTGTTCCGCATAGGAAAGCTTGATTCCAAATTCGGAGCCATCCAATAGCAAGTCCTTAAAACGGAGTAAATCCTGTGGTGTTGAGATAATCAAAATATCCTTAATCCCAGCCAACATCAAGGTTGACAAAGGATAGTAAATCATGGGTTTATCATAAACCGGCATCAGCTGTTTTGACGCAGCTCGTGTAAGGGGGTACAGTCGGGTACCTGAGCCACCTGCAAGAATAATACCTTTCATAATAGGAAACCTTTCTATATTGTTAAATCTTGTATTTCATCATTATATTTTCTGTCTAGTTTCTCATTAGACTATATTATATCAATTATATCAAAACTATCTTTTTTCGTAGCAAAGAGAGTTCTTTGTGACTAATTGTTTTTTTGTTAACAGCAATAGAAAACCATATACTATTGAATAAACAATAACTTTTAGTAACATACTTAACAAATTATTAGAAATAGATAGCACACTTGAAAAATAATAGATATACAAGAGTACCCGTTACAACACTAGCAACTAATGGTTTTAGTTGCTATTTTAAAGTCAAATCTACAATATCTAAATATTTACGAGCAAAATAAGTCATCAAAACACAGACTACTGTTTCTACAACAACTAGTGTCACTGCTGCTCCTCTATATCCAAAAAGCGGTATAGCCAACATATTAAGGACAATACTAACGACAGCTCCTGACATTACAGACGCGGTAAAGAGTTTGACATTATCTGTAGGAATTAATGTCTGCCTTCCAACAATCTCAGAAAAAGCAATGGGAATCAGGGCAAAGACCACAATATTGATTGCAACATATGATTCGGCATACTGTCTGCCTAAAAAAAGATGAACAAACTCTTGGCTCACAAGAAGCATACCAAATACTGTCGGAAAAGTAATGATACTATTGAAAAGCATGGATGATGACATGACCCTCTGAACTTCTTCATGTTTGCCTTGAGCATATAAATTTGTCATTCTAGGAAGCAATACTGCGCTTAGCGTAGCAACTAAGCTAATTAAAATTGAATTGATATTGACTGCTTGTGTATAAATTCCAACGTCAAACACACTGCTTAAAGAACCAAGAATAATTCTATCTAACGTATTATAAATCGTAATGGAAACTTGAGGCAAAAAGAAGGATAGTGTAGGTCTAAAATTTGACAAAACTTCTTGTATACTGACCTTCACCAGCGAAACATAATTTTTTACATTAAACCACATGAATCCTTGTGAAATCATTGACGAAAGGCTCATCATTAGAATATAGAGATAAATATCCGATGGGCTCTTAATAAATAAGAAGATACAGACAACACCCAACATTTTCACAAACGTATTACGGATTACAATATTTTTAAAATCTTCAATACCTTGAAAGAGCCAGCTAATATCAAGCATAATTGAAAGCAATGAAAAAATCTGAACTAAAAAATATTGCTGATACTGCCCTGGAAAATAGCAATATATATAGTAGATAGCATAAAGTCGCTATTCCGTAGTCAACAATTGAAAGTAATAAATTGAAGAAAATGTATAAGAAATCTCTTGTTTTCCTCTATGACTTACTTTTTGCAATCTGATTACTACCATATGTTACTATCCCCAACATACCAAACATGGTGAAATAAGTTGTAATAGAAGCAGTATAGTTATAACTCCCCATAATATTTGGACTGAAAATTCTCGTTACATACGGAACAGTAATAAAAGGAAGAATAATCGTTAAAACTTTATACAAAAAAATTATAGATAAAATTTTTTTAGAACTTTCAAAAACGCTATCCTTTCTTTTTATTTTAATCAAATAATATACAAGAGTATATTGTCTATTTTTTTAATAAAAAAACGCAATAAGTCTCATTTTTTTATCATGAGGGTAACCCAATGAATAGGACTTTATAAAACGCTTATCAGTTCCTATTGTTTTTTAAATATTCGACTCCTTCTTTCAAATTATTAGCACTCCAAATACCTTCTAAAGCATATTCAATAGCATCCTTCATAACATGAAATTGAAACGTTTCTTCTAACTCTTTAATATTCCATAAGGACAAATAATGTTCAATTATTCTATGGGTCTTAATTGCTTGCAAGTATCTATCTTTCCTCAGCACTCGACTCCTGGTCACAGAATTTGGATTATACGTTATAATATAAATACCTTCAGTGATATAAAGAATACTTTGTGCGTAAGTTAGAAGAGGTAAACTTTGTAAGAGATCCTCTCCAATCCAGATTGAACGAAGTTCATCAGCGATATCATACTTTAATGCTAATTCTCTCCGAACAGCTGCAAAACCAATAATAAAATATCCGTAACGTAAAAAGCCATCTAGTAATTCTTTTTTATTATCTGAAAAATAGAGTTTCCTCATAAAAATAAGGCTTGACATATTTTTCCCCATTACACTCTTTTATTTTAGGGTAAATAACAATATCAGGATTGTTATATTGAATTTTTTTACTTAAAATCTCTAGTGCTTCAGGAACAAGTTGATCATCTCCATCTAAGTATAATACAAAGTTACCTACTGCTTGAGACAACCCAGTCGAACGTGCTAAGGCAACACCTTCATTCTCCTTTTTGTTTATTACAATAATACGATCATCTCGTTTTGAAAGACGTGTTATAATTTCTAGAGAACTATCCGGTGACGCGTCATTTACTAATATTAACTCAAAATTAGAATATGTCTGTCTTAGAACAGAACTGACGCATTCTTCAATATACTCCTCAACATTATAAATAGGAACTATTACTGAAAATTTAATCATTTGATATCACCAAATCCTTATCTTCAAAGCTTGATGAACTCATCAAACTAAATAAAAGCGGTGTAAACAAGAATAAATTATACCCCAGTGACTCCATTGAGAGATAAACATAACACACACTTATAAGTAATAGTGTGTATAAGTTAAAACGTTTACCTTGTAGCAATAAGAACATTACAATCCCAAAAATAGTACAGTACAGTAGACCATTTTTCAATGAAAAAAACTAATCCAATAATTATCCAAATAATAATCAAGGCTATCCCATACTCTTAAATATTTATAGCGGGTAACAATCTGAGGCATCCAACTTAGTCTATAAACAGATAAATAAATATGAGCTTAAACGTAATCGACCAGATACTACTTCATTGAACATAGACATCCATGTTATATCAGGATTATAATTTAAAGCCAACACCAGATTAGCGACTACAATACTTACTTGTATCATAGCAACTTTAGTCCCACTGACTATGTTATGTAATAACAATTTTTTAAAGAGATAAATTATAGCAATAATAATAGACATCAATACAGCTGTTCGTGAATATGTAACTTTATAAACCATTAATGCTACAACAAATAGACCAATAGAAAAAAACTAATGTTTTCTTTGTTCTATGTATATTTAAAAATCACTGAATCTAATAGAATACTGAATATTACAACTCCAGCAGCATTACCATTAATAAAAACCTAACGAATGTACCTCTCCTGTCATTGTAACTTTAGAATAAATTTGTTCTTGAATAAAACCTATTCTACTTGCTACGACTATCGTGATAAAAAAAATGATTTTAGAGAAAAATAAGCGACGCAAAAATGTCCTATCCAAACGACTCATGATAGGATAATATAATAGAAGATGTAAAAATCGTACGATCAAAAAGTAAATGTATCTCCTATTGTAAACTTAAACAATATTAAAGCAATAATAGTAATTGATACAGTGATATGATCTCTACTCATTTTATGGAGCCAAATATCATAAAGAAAGGAAATTATCGATAAAGCTAACCCCAAATTTAAAAGCAGAAAATAGTAGGAAAGATCCCTTATCAGTATTTACTAATAGTAAAGTTACAGAAAAATATAAAGTTAAAAATATAACTAAATGTAATAAAAAGATTGTACTGTTTTTTTCAGCCATTTATCAGCTCCTTTCTTCTAATACTTGTTCCATTTGATCAATTGCCCTATCCCAAGAGTGTTTTGATATATCTATATTACCTTGTTTAGCAATTCGAAAAACGTAATTGATTATCCTCAATTAAAAGTTATAATATTTTTTTAGCTAGCGCATCAATATCATCGACTGGAGAAAGCAAGGCATTTTTTCCATCTTTAGCATATTCAAATACTCCCTGAAATGCAGTTGAAGCCAAGGCACAACCACATGCCATACTCTCAGCTCCAGTAAGGCCAAAACCATCATTTCTGCTCGCACATACATAAATAGAACTGTTGTTATAAATTTCTCTTAATTGGTTTATATCTGCTTTTTTCTGTGTATAAAATCCAAGATTCTAAATCATCTGGTCTTTTGGATACACCAAAAGATGTAACGAAACATTAGGATATTTTTTTGTTTGACTAATCTAATAGCCTTAAAAGCAATATCAAATCCTTTTTGAGGATTTTTCATGATATAACATCGATATAATATATGGATTTCTAGACTCAATAGGTCTTTCTATATAGAATTGGTCTGTAGCAATTGCATTAGGAATTAATTTTACATTTTTGTCATACTGTTTTACCAAGTTTTCTAGCCATTTTGAAACAGCAATATTATGTAAAGCCTAATTTATAACTTTCAAAAACTACATCATCGTTAGCTGACCAATTTTCAAAGCCTTGGATAAAATAAAACTTTCTTCCTTTTTGGTACGAAAGATTTTGTATAATAAATGATGTCCTTAAAGATGTAGCAAAAACCGCTTCCGCTTCTGGAAAATCTCTCCCATCTAGATAAGGGGTCGCAATTTTTTTTATTCTTTTATCTAATTTAAACCATTTAGGATAATTAAATAACTCAATGGTCCCTAACATCTTTTTTTATTATATTACTTTTAGTAGTATTTGTATAATTCTCATCAGTTAAGAATACAATACTAACATCATAACCTCTTTCAACTAGACGATTTGCATACTCAAATACAATCTTATAACCACCTGCAGGTTTTTTTAAGATTAGCGGTAAAGCAATATGTAATTTTCATTGTCTCTACTTTTCTTTCTACTAATTCCGAAATTGTAATATAATATCCCCTATATAAGATTTCAGACTCGGAAAAATACTTTAATTTTTCTGATCATTAAAAACGAACGAATTCTATTTTTGTTTTTTTAAGATAGTCTTGCGTTCCTTAAATGTATCAATATAAGGTATAATATCAAATGAATTATCAATATACTTCAAATTTTTGACATGCTAGAGCCATTTGATAATTCAATAAATATGTATTAATCCCATCTATACGACTCTCAATTCCAGATAGTCGCTTTTGATTAAGTCTCAGAGCAACATTAGTTCCTGTGTAACGTCTATGTGTAAGAATATTATTTGTCGTATATAATCCATCTTGTAGACTTGCAATATAACAAATAATCCAGTCATGTGTAGCTAAGCCAACTTTATCATCAATCATTTGATTCAATAATGGTAAAATTTTATTCTTTTTAAAAGCTAGAGACATCCCAGCATAGTTTACCCTTTTCACAAACTTTTTTATATCTAAGTATCCGCAATCTTCTTTATATCTATATTGCGGGCCTCGAATTTGCTGATCTTTAATATCAATAATATCAATCTCTCCATGGATTGCTATAGCTTTTTGATTACTTTCGAAAAGGCTTAAATACACTTCAACCTTATCAAACTCCCATAAATCATCTTGGTCACACAAAAATACAGTATCAAATGTTGTACGATTAATACCATCAATATAATTCATTACATATCCAATATTCTCTTCACGAAAGATTAATTTAAAGTCAAGATTAGGATGTTTATCTCTGTAACTGGATATAAATTCACATGTACCATCAGTAGAACAATCATCAACAATGACTATTTCTTTGGGCACAATCGTTTTGATTTAAAAATAGTATCTAATTGCCTATCAATAAATTCAATACCATTGTAAGTAGCTAAAACTACTGAAACTTCATTTCTCATTGCTATCCTTATTTAAAAATTCATAACTCAAATTGACTACTATCCGGCAGCAAACTTTCCATGGCCTGAATAAAATCACTCATTACCTGCTCCTTATCTGGAACGTTATATCCATCATTGATACACATAATTTTGTATTTTCCAGAATTTAATAAATTCCACAAATCTGCTCCCGCATTATCTAAATAAAAAACACTCCCTAGTTTAGGGTTCCCAATAACATATTGACCGCTAGCAATTTGCCAATATTTAAAGAGCCAAACATTAGTATCTGATGGATTCCTAAAACGATTTGAAGAAGTTTTATCTAAAGCCTCATACTCTTTCTCCCAAAGCAATTTAAATGTTGATTTCAATACTGGATAAGGGAGGTGGCTCTCCCAAAAACCACAAATGAACTTACAGTTTATATATAACAAAGATTTTTATAATTTGTTTAATTCCTTGCTTAGGAGAAAAATGACCGTTTTTTTATAATTTCTCTACGCGTGAAATGACTGGTGATGATACCCATATTGTTCATCTGAAAATGTCCGGTCCCATTTCTTTCAGTGGTGATTGGTGCTAAAGAAGTAATATATTTAGGCAACCCTTCCTCTGAAAAAAAATCATCTGGGGTAACTGGGGCGGTTAAATACATGTCATCGTTAAAGATAACAAAATGTTCTGATAAACCAGAAATTTTATGAACATTGCATTCAATCGAATTTGATGAGAAAACTGGCAAATATTTATTATCAATAATATCTTTATGGTCAATCACAACTATTTTCTTATTATCCAAATCGAGCCAATCTGGCTTTTGATTGTCCGTAACAAGATAAACCTTATTTACCCACGGAGCAAACTTTTCAACCCCTCTAAACCAGTATTTAAATGTTCCCCAATCACGATACGCTTTATCAGAATTCATACTATACTTTGATGTATTGATTGCCCCATCATACTGCGCTTTCTTGTCTCTCCAGACCGGATCATTCCCATCAACCCATGTGACAACGAAATCAATTTTTTCTACCATTGAGTCTCTCCTATTTAAAAATCTAACAGTCTTTTCATCAATTTTATAGAGGTGTAGTTTTCAAAGTATAGTGCTTTCGCCTTTTCAACTCTTTGAACAACCTCATCAGCCAAAGGATCAAATCTTTCTATAAGTTGTGCTAGTTTTTTTGATAGTCACCTGATGAATAGAAGATCACCAAAGATTCATCAACATAATCTCGAACAGAAGGAATATCATTCACAATGATAGGAACTCCTAAAGACATTGCTTGCAGCATGACCATGTGACCAGCAGAAAGCTCCACATCTTTTAATGATAGGACCAACACCTCAGACTTTCCTAACACATCTCCAAAGTTCTCCACTACGACATCTGATAAAACTTGAACATTTGACCCATGCGCTGGTACTCTCCATGGCTGAGTTGCAATCACACACGGCATTGAAAGATTTGAAGCTTCAACTGCCTTAACTAGTGTCTCATAATCTCGGTTACTACCCCCACCTGAAAAGATATACTTAGCAGGTAGCGAACCTTGATAGGCTCTCTGATTATCATAATCCAAGCCATAATGAACAAATTTGAATTTGTCTTGACAACTTGGAAAAATCTTTGCATAATAATCAATCTCTTTAGAACTATAAACTATTACGTTATTTACATTTTGCAAGGTTTTATTAACTAACTGTTTTCTGAGATAATAGTAAAGCTTATTTTTGGGTTCAAAGAGGAAACCTGCAAGTGTAATTTCCTTGTCACTTTTATTGAATAGGCCTAAAAATATCCCTACGAGGGGATTCAAACAGATAATCTTTTTAACATCGTATTTAATAAATTTCCGAGCATAGTCATAGGATTTTTTCCACATCAACAGATGATATAGAGCACTACCAATATATTTAAAGTTTCGAACCTTTCTTATAAGCGAGCTTTTCATAGTTAGTATAAACTACTTGGCTTCCCCCATTAAGAGACTGATAATATGCTTCATTCTTTTTTGCAGCTCACTATCTAAAATGATTAAATTTTCCATTATACTCCATATAATTACTTATTGTAAAAAAATATCTAATAAAACGACTAAAAATAATTCTATCCGCCGTATTATAGATGTCTTCCAAATTTTCAATTGCTTATCTAACCTAGTGACAAAGCACAAAACAACTGATACTAATTCATCTAATTAATATCATTTCTTACATTCTAACTCTTGAATAACATTCTATAACCTCTATTACATGATCTTTCAAAGTCTTAAAGGCTAACTGTCTCACACTGAACACTATTCAATTTATCGAGTAGATCTTGTTTGCTATTAAATATATGGTCTTGAGAAACTAAGTCTTTTGACCCTACATTCTCACTAACAAATACATTAACACCATAAGATAACGCCTCCATCGTAATGAAACCAAATGTTTCTTTCCACTTACTAGGTACAATAAGAATATCTATATCAGCGTATATCATATCGATAGTTTCTTTTGTAAAATAACCGTTCTGTTGGATATAAGATGGGCACTCTTCATTTGGAAAATGGCCATAGGTCTTAATATCATACTTTTCCTGATCTAAATCATCAGCTATATCTAGAAAATCAAAATACCCCTTATATTCCTCATCAGGCCCAATATAGGCTACCACTGTCTTCTCACGGGAATTAGTAAGAATATTGTGCTTACTTATTGAGCTGTTAGAAATAGAAACTATGCTACTATTTTTAGGTGTTATATGATTAGCTTCATAAACTTCCTTAGCTAACTGACTATTGAAAAGGTAAGCATCTATCAACCCAAACATTGCTTTATAATAAGAGCGGAGACCACTATAATCAATAGCCTCTGTGACCTCACGAATTACTATGTTTTTCTTGGATTTTGGATTTTTCCCAAGTATTTTCAACAATTTCCGAATTGTTGGGTAAAAAGGAACTTGAAAGAATCGAAGCTTCTTTACACTAAGAGCATTAGAGGACATAATATTCCATGCTAAATTAGTATTATTGCTACTATAATCGACTCCGTTAAAATAGAAATGCGGAACTGGTGCTAAACCATAATAATCATGACTTGTAAACACAGTTTTTAATTCCTAATTCTTTTTGCAACTTCAAGAAATTCCTATGTAATCCTATAAGCGAGTGGATATGAATTGCATCTATATCAATGCTTTTCCAAAAATTTCCTATAGGAAGCTTTATGACAGCCCTTCATAAATTTATCTGGTTCTGAAATACCACCAAATAGAGCCAAAGGCAAGCTATTTATTATTTTTGTAGCATTGGAATTTTCGATTCTCTGCTTTTTATTCTAACTTGCCTAAATATAAAAGAGATTTCTCCTGGATATAATGCGATTACTTCATGTCCATCTATAGCTTGCTGAGTCATCAAATCCTCAGCATACTTGACAAGACCACCTGTACGTGATGGTTGAAAAGCCTAAAGTATAATGCAAAAATTTTTCATACAATGAATACTTCCTCATAATCCGACACAATCTTTTTCCCACGTAAATGCATCCGCAATTCGTTGGCTAGACTTTTTCGTCTAATTCCGAAATAGCACTTTCATCAAAGTCGTTCCACTTCCTCGATTACACGTGCCAACTCATCTTTTCTTCCAATAAATAGCTCCCATCTTCACCAACTTCTCGGTTAAAACCAACATCTAGCAACAAATTAAGCTTTGTGGATGCAGAGCTTCCAGAAGAGAAGGGTTTGTTCCACCAACTTCATGTCCATGGAAATAAGCAAAAGCATTCTCGCGAATATACTTGAGTAATTCTTGGTCATAGACAGTACCGACAAATTTGACCCTAGGGATCTTTATCAAAACCAGTATCCTGTAACAACTGATCGTAAAATTTATTCTGCTCCACATTTGTAATAAGGACAAAAGTCCTTATTGGACTTAGACTTGATAAATTCACGAATCATTGATTCATAGTTATTCTCAGGAACGAATCGTCCCACCACTAGATAATAGCTATTTTCGCTTACTCCCTTTTCACGATACCAGTTTCGAACTTTGGCATCTTCTGATTTCAAACTTGAAGGGGTAGTATCTGTACCATAAGCGATATAGGTCGTCTTGGGCTGATACTGTTTATAGTCCTCTCGGATATATTTTTCGATATTTTTGCTATCACAGACTAATAAATCTGCATGTTTGACCATCAACTGTTCCGAAAATTTCCAATACTTTCGAACTGGCAGGCTCCATTTTGCCCGCAGCCACTCATGACCATCTGGATTTACCAGTAAACGGCCTCCGATCGAACGAATTTTTTTCTTAAGTCCAGAAATAAAAGGCCCGATACGACAAGCTAGAATGTAAAAAATAGGAGCTTCATCTTTGTTTTTCTTAGCTATTTCAATCGCTTTATTCACAGCAGCAATATCGTAAGCGATAGCACGAGCCGGTCCGATATTGGGCACATCAATGTTGAAGCAAATGGCTCCATTGTGCTCAAACTGGTCATCCGTGATACCAGATTTAGCTGAATTCTCACGCATACAAGCAACATGGTATTGTATGTTGCTGTCTTTTTGATATTCTGTTAATTTCTCAACAAAGGTTTCA
>BNJU01005446.1_pt1 | contig 16333 bp, 22 predicted proteins | sample 8539281 | NCBI WGS metagenome assembly BNJU01 (sample SAMD00202456, study PRJDB9452) | human saliva metagenome | isolation source: human saliva | place: Japan
TCGCCGCCGCCGCTGGGAGAGAGAGAGAGAGACTCCTCCTCCTCCTCCTCCTCCTCTCTCCTCCTCCTCCTCCTCCTCCTCCTCACCTCCTCCTCCTCCTTCTTTCACATTATTACAGTCTCCACCCGAAACTTTGTAAACTTGAAGACGGAATACTCTTATACTTTCCAACTTGCAGGTACAAGACCGAGAGGAAAAACAGAGACTGAGGATCTGCTTTTGGAAGAAGAATTACTTGCTGATAAAAAGGAACTGGTCTGAACAACATGCTTGTATGATCTTGGAAGAAATGACCTTGGCAAGATAAAGTAAATTCGGAGTGTGAAGGTGGAAAAATTCCACTCTATGAAAGATATTCGCATGTAATGCATATAGGCTCTACTGTAAGGGGTGAAATAAGACCTGAAAACGATGCACTGGATGCACTTGAAGCGGTTCTTCCTGCAGGTACCCTTTCAGGAGCACCTAAGATTCGTGCCTGTCAGCTTATCAGTGAACTTGAAAACAACAAAAGAGGAGTTTATGGAGGAGCTATAGGATATATTGATTTTACCGGAAATATGGACACCTGCATTGCCATCAGACTTGCATATAAGAAAAACGGAAAAGTATTTATCAGAAGCGGTGCCGGTATTGTAGCCGACTCGGAGCCTGATAAGGAATATATGGAAAGCATAAATAAGGCAGGCGCTGTAGTACGATGCGCTAAAAAGGCTCAGGAGATAAACAAATGATTTTTATTGATTGATAATTATGACAGTTTTTCCTACAACCTGTTTCAAATGGTAGGTGAAATTAATCCTGATATAAAAGTAATAAGAAATGATGAAATGACTGTGGAAGAAATAAAAGCTCTTGCTCCAAAAAGATTATTATCTCACCGGGTCCGGAAGACCTGAAGATGCAGGTATAATTATAGATGTAATAAAGGAGCTTGGACAAAGTATTCCGATTCTTGGAGTTTGTCTTGGACATCAGGCAATCTAGTATGGCATTCGAGCAACGGTAAGCTATGCCAAGGAGCTGATGCATGGAAAAGACTCTCTTAGATATTTTTGATACCTCCAGTACTATATTTTTAAATTTACCCCCAGAGTAAGGTTGCAAAGATATCACTCACTTGCTGCAAGCGAGGACACAATTCTGAAGAATTAAAAAGTGGTAGCAAAGAACAGATGACTGCGAAGTAATGGCGGTAGAACATAAAAAGCTACCCGATTTATGGAGTGCAGTTTCATCCGGAATCCATAATGACAGAATATGGAAAAAAGAGATGTTGAATTTTATACAAAATTGAAATTTAGCCATACATTATAGGTTTTATTTTGTAATCCCTGTAGCGATTGGTTCTTTCGCTAAAAAGCGAGATAGGATTAAACAACCGAGGACTTGTTTGAGTGTAGTTCGCTGTTCTTCAAAGCGAACAAACGAGTTCCGCAGGTGCGTAAAATCCTACGAAGCTTTAAGAAAGAACTGCGATTGGGATTACAAACTTTAAAAACCTATAAAATAATGAACTGAAAGGATACTATGATTAAAGGAAGCTATGTAAAGATTGTAAATAAAGAAGACTTTAACTTTTGATGAAGCTTATGCTGTGATGAATGAAATTATGAACGGTGAGACTTCGCCTACACAAATGCCGCATTTCTTGCAGCTCTTTCTACAAAGAGTGCAAAGCGGAAACTCCTACAGGAAATCGCAGGTTGTGCTATGGCTATGAGAGAGCATGCCACAGCTGTTGATACAGATTTTGACCTCTTTTGAAATAGTGGGTACCGGCGGTGACAATGCCGGAAGCTTTAATATCTCCACCACCTCAGCTTTGGTAGCTGCTGCCGGCGGTATGAAAGTAAGTAAACACGAAACAGAGCGGCTTCTTCCAAAATGTGGTACGGCAGACTGCCTTGAGGCATTGGGTGTAAATATTAAGAAGATCCGATAAAAATGTAAAGAGCTTTTGGAAAAAGGTCGAATGTGCTTTTTCTTTGCTCAAAAATATCACAGTTCTATAAATATGTAGGAGCTATAAGAAAAGAGCTTTGGGTTTAGAACGGTTTTTAATATACTGGGATCTCTTACAAATCCAGCAAAACCAGAGCGCCAGCTTCTTGGAGTATATGATGAATACCTTTATAGAACCTCTCGCAAAAAGTGCTTGTGGATCTTGGAGTTAAAAAGAGGTATGGTAGTATACGGTATGGATAAGCTTGATGAAATATCACTCTCCGCTCCTACAAGGTTTGCGAGATAAATAACGGATCGCTCACAACCCTATGAGATAAAAGCCTGAAGATTTCGGTCTTACGCTGTGAAAAACAAAGATTTGGCAGGTGGTGATGCAAAGGAAAACGCAGCCATTACTCTTGCCATACTAAACGGTGAAAAAGGCGCAAAACAGATGCGGTACTTTTAAATGCCGGGCAGCTCTTTATATAGGTGATAAGGCAGGCAGTATACAGGAAGGAATAGATCTTTGCAAGAAACCTTATTGAAAGCAAAAAGCTCTTAAGGTTTTGGAAGATTTTATAAGATAAGCAATGAGTAAAGAAATAACTATTTTTAGATACAATAGCCACATATACAAAATGGCGAATCGAAGAGCAAAAGAAAAATATTCCTCTGTCTTTAATAAGATCGAAGCCGAAAAATATTCAAGCACACAAATTTGTGAGAACAGCTTTAAAAACCGGGATTATCTTTTATATGTGAATGCAAGAAAGGCTTCACCGTCTAAAGGTATTATTGCAAAAGGATTTCCCATATCTTTCAATTGCAAAGGAATATGAGGAGGCAGGTGCAGACTGTATATCAGTGCTCACAGAACCCTAAGTGGTTTCTTGGAAGTGATAAAGTATTTGAAGGAAATATCAAATACAGTTACTCTCCCACTGCTTAGAAAGATTTTACCATAGATGAATATATGATATATGAAGCAAAAGCAATGGGTGCATCCTGTATCCTTTTTGATTTGCTCCATATTATCGGTTGAAGAGTTGAAGTATTTCAAAGATATCAGTGATGACCTGGGACTTTCCGCTCTTGTGGAATGTCATGACGAGTCTGAAATCGAAAAAGCCTTAAAGATAAATTCCCGTATGATCGGGGTAAATAACAGAAATCTGAAGGACTTTTCCGTAAACACGAATAACAGTAAAGACTTCAAAGACCTTGTGCCTAAGGATATCTTATTTGTTTCAGAAAGCGGTGTAAACTCCCCTGAAGATATAAAAAATATCATCGATATGGGAGCCGATGCCGCTTTGGTAGGTGAAGTACTAATGCGTGCGGAAAATAAAAAATTCACTTTGGATTGGTTAAAGGGTAGATATGACAAAATTAAGCTTTGTGGCATAAAAAGTGAAGATGATATCAAGGTAATAAATGAAAGTATTACCCGATTATATAGGCTTTGTATTTGCCGGGAAAAAGTAAAGATATATATCATTTGATACGGCAAATACACTGAAAAGCAAGCTTGATAACAGAGTAAAGGCTGTGGGTGTATTTGTAAATGAAGATATTGAAAACATAGCTTATCTTGTAAAAATAAAATCATTGATATTGTACAGCTTCATGGAAATGAAGATGATGGCTATATAAATATATTAAAGGACAAAGATAAATGCACCTATAATATATGCCTATCAAATAAAAATCAAAAACTGATATAAAATCAGTCAAAAATGACACTGATTTTATTTTTGCTGGATGCCGGAGCAGGCTGTGGAAGACCTTTGATGAAGCTTACTTGACGGCTTTGATAGAGAGTATTTTTATGCAGGCGGACTCTCATTAGATAATATAAAAGAAAAAAATAATTAAACTAAATCCGTTCGGTGTGGATGCAAGCTCAGGAATAGAAACCGAAGGCAAAAGGATGCCACTAAGATAAGAAAAATTTGTAAATTTAATGAAGAGGTAGACAATGACAGATATTAAAGGAAGATTTGGAGTTCACGGAGGACAGTATATCCTGAAACTCTTATGAATGCGTGATAGAATTGGAAAAAGCATATAATCATTATAAAATGATCCTAGAGTTTAACAAAGAACTCAATTATCTCTTAAATGATTATGCAGGCAGACCTTCAAAAACTTTATTTTTGCAAAGAAAATGACTGAGGGATCTTGGCGGTGCAAAGATTTGTTTAAAGCGTGAGAGCCTACACATACAGGTGCACATAAGATAAACAATGTTCTCGGACAGGCACTGCTTGCAAAAAAGATGGGAAAGACCAGACTTATTGCAGAAACAGGTGCAGGGCAGCACGGTGTTGCAACAGCAACCGCGGCGGCTTTGATGGGTATGGAATGTGTAGTATTTATGGGTGAAGAAGACACAATTCGCCAGGCACTTAATGTATATAAGATGAGGCTGCTTGGTGCTACAGTTATCCCTGTTACAAGCGGAACAAAAACTCTAAAAGATGCCGTTTCAGAGGCTATGAGAGAATGGACAAGCAGAATAGATGATACTCATTACTGCCTAGGCTCCTGTAATGGGACCTCATCCTTTTCCCTACTATGTCAGAGATTTTCCAGGCCGTAATTTCAAAAGAAATTATGAACAAATCCTTGAAAAAGAAGGCAAATTGCCGGATGCCGTACTTGCCTGTGTAGGTGGCGGCTCAAATGCCATAGGAAGCTTTTACAATTTTATTGAAGACAAGGATGTGGCACTTATCGGTTGTGAAGCGGCAGGAAAGGGAATTCATACATTTGAAACAGCCGCTACTATAAATACAGGAAAACTCGGTATTTTCCACGGTATGAAATCCTATTTCTGTCAGGATGAATACGGTCAGATAGCACCTGTATATTCCATCTCTGCGGACTTGACTATCCGGTGTAGGAATCTGAGCATTCATATCTTCATGATATAAAAAGAGCAAGCTATGTACCTGTAACGGATGATGAATCAGTAGAAGCATTTGAATACCTCTCCAGGATGGAGGGTATTATACCTGCCATAGAGTCCCGCTCATGCCGTTGCTCATGCCATGAAAATAGCACTCTACTATGAAGAGAATGAAATTATTGTAATCACAATCTCGGGAAGAGGTGATAAGGATTGTGCAGCAATTGCAGATACAAGAGGAAGACTTACATGAATAAGATATGAAGCATTAAAGAATAAAAATCATTTATCCCTTTTATGTACCTGTGGTGACCCTGATGTTGCAACTACCAAAGCTGCAATACTTGAAATGGTAAAAACAGAGCCGATTTAATAGAAATAGGTATACCCTTCTCTGACCCCACAGCTGAGGGCGTAGTTATACAGGGTGCAAATATTCGTGCTCTTGCAGCCGTATTACAACAGATAAAGTATTTGATATGGTCGTAGAACTTAGAAAGAAGTCACTATTCCTCTTGTGTTTATGACCTATGCAAATGTAGTATTCTCCTACGATCCTGAAAAGTTCTTTGCAAAATGCAGCGAGGTGGGTATTGACGGTATTATACTTCCCTGACATTCCGTTTGAAGAGAAATGAATTCCTTGATATATCAGAAAAATACAACATGTGATCTCATCTCTCTTATTGCGCCTACATCCGATGACCGCATTGCAATGATTGCAAAAGAAGCTAAAGGATTTTTATACATTGTATCAAGCCTTGGTGTAACCGGAACCAGAAGCGAGATCACTACCGATTTAAACTCCATAGTAAAGATAGTAGAGAAAACACCGATATTCCATGTGCTATAGGCTTCGGTATTTCAACACCTGGGCAGGCTAAGGATATGAGTCAGATTGCAGACGGAGTAATAGTAGGCTCAGCCATTATAAAGCTCTTAAAACAGTACAAAACCAAAGCTCCCGCATATATCGGAGCATATGTAAAAGAGATGAAAGAGTCAATATTATAGGATATCAGTTACGTTCGTGTACTATATACATAGGGGCTACCACAGGCAGCCCCTATATAATACTACTTTATCAATTTTTTCTTTAAATACTTTTCAAAATCTTCAACACTCATATTTGCCCATAGTGCCGCTTCATAACTACTTAGTATTCCATCATTTTACCAGCGATATAAAGAGTATTTGTGTACCTCTTTTTAACACCCTGCTCTATTCCCTGTTCGATTCCTTTTTCTATACCTCTAGCCTCTACTCTATCCAGTACTTCACACATTAATCTTTCTCCTTTCCCTTCAAATCGTTTATAGTCTCTTCAAATCTATTATCTCCTGTCATTGCCGACATTAATGTTAAAAGTTCTTCCACATGCTCAATAGTAGTTTCATCAGCTATGTAATCTCTGTTTATCCTCATCTGATATAGGTAATCAGCCAGAATTCTAAAAATCACTTTTAAATAAGTTTATCTTTTCTTTATCCAGATATGCTATCTCAAATAAGTTTATCTCAAAATCATTTTGACATATGGCTTGATGTCTTCATCTATATCCAAAACCTCGAAAAGCGTTTTTGGGATATTTCATTCCCTTTTCATATCCAGATACAGCACCAATGTAATCACCGGGTACTTTGCCTTATCAATATTTTTCTTTTTCTGCTTTTGCATACTCTGCACAGTCATATCCCAAGACTCAGTGGCATCAGTTTATTCAGTGTTGTTTGATTTTCAAGTCCGAACAATGCTACATTGATTTTACTTTTTACGCCAGTACTTTGCTATGTCTCTTTCCTGAGATCGACCCTTCCATCAATCTTTAACATACTCATCGGCAATGCATCAGTAAGTGTAGATTCTTCCACCATCTCTCCCATTAAATAAAAAGTACATTTAGAATATCAGCAAATACATCATTGTACTTTTCAAGTACTCTCGAGTTATGTCTTTATCGTTTCATATCTCCTCCTTATTATACCAAAAATTTTTACTATTGGATTATTCTTTGAACTTTTTGAAACTTAGAATTTTTAGAATTTCGAACCGAATCTAATGCTCTAATTTTACGATATGTATGTCTAAAAAGTACAATAAGAAACTTTTTAAATTCAATAAATATAGCTTAAAAAGTTACAGTTATAAGCAATTTTTACATTACTTAACTTACTTTTAACCTCTTATTAATTGCTTTATTCCACAGCAATATGCTATGATATAAAAATCATGTTTTTCACATGTGTGGTTTTGTGTGCAATTTTTTCAAAATAAAGGCATGTTCAAAGCTACTGATTTTAACGGATTATGAGGTATAATCCTGCAACTGGGTTTCACAGGGGCATAGCCCCATATTATATAATCACAAGCTTTATAAAAGAGGTTATAATATGCAAAACACAGAGAAAACCTATGTACTTGGTATGAACATAGGTTCGACTACGGTCAAAATTGCTATTCTTGACAGCAAGCATGAAGTAGTATTTTCAGATTATCGCAGACATTATGCAAATATACAGGGGACTTTGGCGCACAGCTCTCAGATGCCTTTCGAAAAATGAGAAGTGAATATCATCCGATGATCACCGGCTCAGGCGGTCTTACCCTTTCAAAAGCATCTAAAGTCAACCTTTTATTAAGAAGTTGTCTCAGTTGCAACCGACTGAAGGCTGTTGCACCTCAAACTGATGTTGCAATAGAGCTTGGTGGAGAAGATGCAAAAATCATCTACTTCACAGGCGGTATCGACCAGAGAATGAACGGTATATGTGCCGGAGGTACAGGAAGCTTTTATTGATCAGATGGCTTCTCTCCTCCAAACAGATGCTATAGGACTTAACGAATATGCAAAGAGTTATAAGTCAATTTATCCTATAGCCGCAAGATGCGGAGTTTTTCAAAAACCGATGTGCAGCCGCTTATTAATGAGGAGCTACAGAGGGACCTTTCCGCCTCCATTTTCCAGGCGGTGGTAAATCAGACTATTTCAGGTCTTGCATGCGGTAAGCCTATAAGAGGTCATGTGGCATTCCTCGGTGGTCCGCTGCACTTCCTTTCAGAACTTAAGCAGGCATTTATAAGAACTCTGAATCTTACAGATGAATATATTGTAGATCCTGAAAATTCACATCTTTTTGCAGCCATAGGTGCGGCACTTAACTGTGAAAGCAAGGATGCTATGATCGGTATTTCAGATCTTATTGCCAAGCTTAAAGAAGGTATTGAGATGGCACATGAGATTGCCAGACTTGATCCGCTCTTTGAGACCGAGGCTGATTATGAGGAATTCAGCGGAAGACATTTCGGTCACAGTGTAAAAACTGCAGATCTTGAGGGATTACAAGGGCAATATATTCCTTGGAATAGATGCCGGTTCCACCACCACAAAGATTGCTTTGGTAGGTGAAGACGGTAGTCTTCTTTGGAATTTCTATTCAAATAATAACGGTTCACCGCTGGCTACAGCTATCTCAGCTATAAAGTCGGTAAAAGAAAAAATCAATCCTGAAGCAAAGATTGTATATTCATGTTCTACAGGATATGGTGAGGCACTTCTAAAAGCTGCATTTATGCTTGATGAAGGTGAAGTTGAGACTATTGCACACTACTATGCGGCAGCATTCTTTGAGCCTAATGTCGACTGTATACTTGATATCGGAGGTCAAGATATGAAATGTATCCGTATCAAGGACGGTACAGTAGACTCTGTTCAGCTAAATGAGGCCTGTTCTGCAGGTTGCGGTTCATTTATCGAGACCTTTGCCGGCTCTTTGAACTTCTCGGTTCAAAACTTTTCAAAAGAAGCATTATTTGCAAAGAATCCTGTAGACCTCGGTACCAGATGTACTGTTTTTCATGAACTCAAATGTTAAGCAAGCACAAAAGGAAGGTGCTACTGTAGCCGATATTTCAGCAGGTCTTGCCTATTCAGTTATAAAAAATGCTTTATTTAAGGTTATTAAGATCTCAAATGCGGCAGATCTTGGAAAGCATATAGTTGTACAGGGTGGTACATTCTACAATGATGCGGTACTCCGTGCACTTGAAAAAATCTCAGGCGGTTTTGTTACAAGACCTGATATTGCCGGAATAATGGGTGCATTCGGTGCGGCACTTATAGCAAGAGAAAGATATGAAGGAAAGCAGACCACCATGCTCTCTCTTGATGATATCATATCACTGCAGTATGACACATCCATGACCAGATGCCGTGGCTGTAACAATAACTGTGTAATGACAGTAAACAAATTTGAAGGTGGCAGAAACTTCATATCAGGAAACAGATGTGAAAGAGGTCTTGGTAAGGACAGAGTTAAAAAGGATGTTCCAAACCTCTATGAATATAAATATAATCGTATGTTCGGCTATGAGCCGCTTACAGCCGACAAGGCATTCAGAGGTACTATCGGCATACCGAGAGTTTTAAATATGTATGAGAACTTCCCGTTCTGGGCTGTATTCTTTAGAAACCTCGGATTTAGAACAGTGCTCTCTCCTATGTCAACAAAGAAGATATATGAGCTGGGTATTGAATCCATCCCAAGTGAGTCTGAATGTTATCCTGCAAAGATTACTCATGGACATATTTCATGGCTTATAAAGAATGGCGTTCGTACAATATGGTATCCATGTATACCTTATGAAAGAAATGAGCAGCCGGATGCCGGTAACCATTTCAACTGCCCTATCGTTACTTCATATGCTGAGAATATCAAGAATAATGTGGAAGAAATCAGAGAGACAAATACCAGATTCTTGAATCCTTTCATGGCATTTACAAATGAAGAGGTACTTACAAATCAGCTTATAAAGGTGATGAAGCAGGAATTTGACATAAACGAAAGAGAAGTAAAGTTCGCTGCACATGCGGCATGGACAGAGCTTATTCAGTCAAAGAAAGATATCGAAAGAGAAGGTGAAAAGACTATAGAGTGGCTTCATAAGAACAACCGCCACGGTATAGTTCTTGCCGGAAGACCTTATCATGTTGACCCTGAAATACATCATGGTATTCCTGATATGATCACCTCATTCGGCATTGCCGTACTTACAGAGGATGCCGTTTCTCATCTTGCAAAGATAGAAAGACCTGTTATCGTAAGCGATCAGTGGATGTACCACTCCAGACTTTATGCTGCCGCAAGCCTTGTAAAAGCAGGATGATTGTCTTGACCTTGTACAGCTAAACTCCTTCGGTTGCGGACTTGATGCCGTTACCACAGATCGGTAAAGTGATATACTTACAGGTTCAGGAAAGATCATACTGTACTTAAAATCGATGAGGTAAAAACAATCTCGGTGCAGCAAGAATTCGTATACGTTCACTTATCGCAGCTCTGCGTGTAAGAGATAAGAAAAATTTTGAAGAAAATAAAATCTTCCGCTTATCACAGAAAAGTGTTTACCAAGGAGATGAAGGATGAATATACAATTCTTTGTCCACAGATGTCTCCTATACATTTTGACCTTTTAGAGCCGGCATTAAATGCCTTCGGCTACCATGTAGAGGTACTCCAAAATGATTCACGTTCCGCTATAGACTGTGGTCTTAAATATGTAAACAATGATGCCTGCTATCCTTCACTTATAGTTGTAGGACAGATAATGGAGGCACTTCTTTCAGGAAAATACGATCCGAATAAGACTGCCATTTTTATGAGTCAGACCGGTGGCGGATGTAGAGCCAGCAACTATATCGGCTTTATCAGAAGAGCTCTTGAAAAAGTTGATATGGAACAAGACCCGGTAATCTCAGTAAATGCCAACGGCATGGAGACAAATGAGGGATTCAAGATGACTCCTGCCATGATAATAAAGGCAATGCAGGCTGTCGTATACGGTGATCTCTTTATGAGAGTCTTGTATGCTACAAGACCTTATGAAAAGGAAAGAGGAGCTGCCAACAGACTTCATAAAAAGTGGAGAAATCGTGTTATTGATTCACTTTCTGTAAGAAAGCCTAACTTCGGTGAGTTTAAAAAGAAATATAAGAGCTATTGTAAAGATTTTGATAATCTTCAAGACTCAATATCAAAAAGCCGAGAGTTGGTATTGTGGAGAAATCCTTGTTAAATTCTCTCCTCTTGCAAAACAACCATATAGTTGATTTGCTTGAAAAGAGGTGCTGAGGCTGTAATGCCTGACCTTTTGGACTTTACTTTACAGTTTCTATAACAGTAACTTTAAAAGCTGAGAACCTCGGTATGTCAAAAATCTGCATTTTATGGCAAATGTAGGTATCAAGGTACTTGAGGCACTAGAAGTGATGCAAGAAAGGCACTCGAAAAGAGTAAGCATTTCATCGCTCCTTCAAGAATCGATCGTCTTGCAAATATGGCAAAAGGACTATGTATCTGTCGGAAAATCAGACAGGTGAGGTTGGTTCCTTACCGGAGAGATGCTTGAACTTATAGAGACCAGAACTCCAAATATTGTTTGTACACAGCCTTTTGGTTGTCTGCCAAACCATGTTGTGGGTAAAGGTGTTATAAAAGAAACTTCGCCGTTCACATCCTGAAGCAAATATCATAGCGGTAGACTGATGATCCGGTGCTTCAGAGTAACTAGCTCAACAGAATCAAGCTGATGCTTGCAACAGCACAGAAGAATTTGAAAGAACAAAATAAGAAGGTTATATCATAATATGAAAAAGAAGCTTCCGGATATATTGTATCTGTGGAGCTTCTTTTTAAATGCATGTATTTCATTAATTTGTAACTTTGAACAATATACGCTATCATTGAACTATGATTAATAAAACTGAATTTGAGTTTTATACTGAATTTGAGAGAATAATAATAACTAATATTAAATTTGATGATTATTTAAATAATGAACTAAAAAGATGACTTCAAAAATGGATATCTCACTGAGAAAGGGCATTCTAGAAATTGCTCTCACCAGTTATACCAGTATAGAAACAATAAATAAACTTGCCCGGAACTTGGTAAAAACTTACAATCTGTTAAAATAAAATACTATTTTATAGTTTTCAAAAACGAAATGCAAATACCCTCAAAGCCGCTAAAATACAGGGTTTGAAGGGTCTTTTATATTTCAAAACTGTCAAAGACAGTATCATATAAAAAAATATCTCAGTTTTCAGGAACAATTTACAATATCGGTATTTTTTTACTCAACCATTGTTCTTAATGTTCTCGTGCTTTCTATTACATCATCCCATTCTAATGCACCTACATAATAATTGGTTTTTCGATAGTTCTTCCATTGCTGCTTCATCACTTCATCATCAGCAATCTTATTGATAACATCATCTATCGTCACAATCTGCTCAGTAGACTCTCGTCTCTTACATGTAGCATAAAATGCAGATTTCATTGTACCTCTATCAATAGTCACTACATCTTGCTCAAGCAAAACATGTATATCATAGAAATCTCTCATTCTCGTATTAGCCTCCGCCCTTACCATGATGGTTTCAAGTTTTTCTGCAAGAAGTGTCTCCAAATTATACGCCCAAAGATTAATTGATCTATCCTCAATAATAAGTGGTAACTTATATGCTACCGCCCTCGGCGTAATCTCATCACCTGTTGAGATATCAACCTTAATGGTCTGTTTTAACTTATCCATCGTACATTCTATCATAAAACGAATACCTTCATACTCGTGACCTTCCATAATATCCTGTACCTTGGTTATACGAAAAGCAACTCCGTCCTCTAGTTTAACTGCTATTATTTCTTCCAAAATCTTCTGTGCTGACCTCTTATTTAAGGGAAGTGATTTTACTGTAGTATCTACATCCATAGTTGAACGCATATCCACACCTACCATCGAAGATACTAAAAGCCCACCTTTCAACACAAAATTGTCTCTGTATTGTGACAAAGAAACTCTCTCCAGAAGTCGCTCCATCAAATATATTCTTAACATTATCTGTGATTTGTCACTGTCACCACCTGCTTTATTTTTTATCTTTGCCTTTACAGCTGTAGCACTTTTTCATCATAACAATACCTCTGTATATTGTCTCACCTTATCTGAAACCCCATAATACCTGCATATTCCATGAGATTATGAATATTTTTCACTATCTGAAAAAAATAAGATGTCAAAGCCTTTTGAATACTTGAATATCCATTCTTTTTTTATTCTTGATAATATCACATATACAACGTTCTTTGTCGTAGATTTCTTTACAGTATTACCTGTAAAAGTCTGTGCCTTTGTCAAGCCCAGCTCTAACCATTCCTGTCTTACCGTATGTACTACAATGCCGATATCTTTTTAGATGTTTTGCATTATATCCTCGTCCAACAGTAATTACCGGTGAAAAAGGCTCTCTATCGGAAAGATTATGAATATACAACGCTGTTTCATGGGAAAAACAACTTTTTCTATTCCTTAGCTGAATCGAATACAATCTGTCTTCCCATGCATCAGGTGAAATGTATACCCGGAGCAATCTTTTCCATTTCATTCTTACGGACATAATCCAAAACAGCATGCTTTGACAATCCTTCATTTTTGTGCTTCAACCAGTCTGATATAACCGTTCTGTTCTTCAACTAACCTATCAATAATATTTCTTTCATCCCATATTTTCTAAACCCTTTCGCTACAATTTTTAATTTTTGTGCGAAAAAGTCAATCTAATATAAAAAAAGCAGAAACCCTCAATCTATGAAGTTTCTGCCCATTTATTATCTTTTAAAATCAAAGGAAATCTCTTTAATTCCTATGAATTTTACTTACATGTCTTTCAATATAGGTTTCATTTGTAGAGTCCTCAAGCTTTATTTTCTGTATATAGTGTCTCATTATTTCATTATTATCAGGGTAGTGATTTATCATTAAATGATGAAGATGATTCCAGCACTTTTATTTTGGGAAGTTCTGCAACATTAGGATCCATATGTATGTGTTCTAAAAGCTTCTTTGCCATCTTTTGTTACAAAAAGGTGTGAAATACCATATTACCAAAAGAAATTATCGCTATAGTTTAATCCAACATTAGCAAAATTTTTCTTGCAAAAATGTTATTATATTCCTCCTCAATCATTTGAATTGATTTAATTCACTTTTTATTTGATTTTATTATGCTTTAAATATATTTTCCAATACTAATATATTTTATAGTAAATAATTTGTTAATTTATACTATCTACTTTATTTTTATATCTCTTATCAATCGGAATACTGTAGATGTTGAATACATCTTAGACGGTTTTGTTTTGTCATCATCCTCACACCCTTGGTATCGCTTTTTCTGCTATTTGCATTGCAACTTTCTCATCACCATACTCTAAAAGTTTCTCGAATATTCCTGTCATTCTTATAATATTTTTGTTTTTGTTTTTCTTCGCAAACTTATCCGCAAACTTTTTCACAACACCTCACTGATTTTCTCTATTATAGGCATTTCTCAAAATACGCATACATCAAATCTCAAAGCATGGATTGGATCATCCACTCCCTACTCCACTTTTTTGCATCCCTGATAATATCATCAAAATTCTTCACCTCATCTCTATCAAGTATGATCCACGGCATCCTCATCGTGGATCTTTACTATCAAAGCTCAAAGCACGATTTACCAACTCAATAGTTTTAGCCTTTTTCCACTTTTATTACTAAGCGATTCTTTCAGCTCTTCAGGGAGGCTTTCCCGTAACCCGTCAAAATAATTTTTCAGTCTCTTCAGTATCTGTCACTATAAGATAATACCCCAGTAGCAGGTGTTCTTGTCTCCACACGTTTGATTACGGTCTTTTCTTTTTCCGGCTCTACACTCGCTTGGCTTTTTCTCCCCTTTTTCATCTATATATCACCCTCCCTAAGTACTTTCATAGGCTTTAATGCCGGAATTGCACCATAGTTTCCTGCCATATATTTCTTTTGACAAAACCTCATCTCTGCGAACCTTTATTTCCCATCTTCATCCTTAAAACTCTGCTAACGAATATAGTTCTGATACTCCATCATTATTTTTTAGATACCATCCATATCTCATCTCTACGCAGTAAATCGTTTGAAAACTGCCATATATCATGCGTTGTAAAAATAAGCTGTGCATTTCTTGTATTTATCTCAGGTGATAAAAATGTCAATATAATATTTCTAACAAGCATGGGATGTAGTCTGGCATTTAGTTCATCTACAAACAATGTAGCACCCTTGTCTAAAACCTCTTTTCACCGAAGGATATAAAGCAAACATTTTTAAAGTTCCACTGGACTCTTCTTTTAAAGATATAGAAGACATTCCTTCGCTACCAACCTTTTTATGAATTGTATCTATTACATATTTGTTATCTGTACTCTCTTCTCCATCCGATTGAGATTCCTCTACATTAAAATCCCTGTATTGACTCATCGAAAAGTCGAAATATATTTTACCATGTGAACTTTTTTATTATTCATAAAACCATTTGGTACAACCCATGAACGGATCAAATTTTCTGTGGGATTACCAAAATTTATGACTTCATTTTTATGAACCACTCTCTAACATTTTTAATTTTTTTCAATACGCAACTTTGCACCCAAAGAAACTATAAGTGATTCCTTATTTAGTGACGCCTTTATATTCTCTATGTACCGCTTTGGAATTCCGTTCATTTTCCAACTCTTCATCGCCTTTTACGATAAAATATAGTTCTATAATTATTTCTCGCTGTTTTTGCCTTTGAATATAGCCATTCCTCAAGAACTTCATTATCCCTTTAGTACAAAACCGTATTGATAAGTCTTTCCTGTATTTTCCATATTATCTACATAAAAAAACCTCAAATGTAGTCTCTCCATTACAACTATCATCATCAAACATAAAATGGAGTAACTCTTATATATATCATCATTCTTACTATATCCACTCATCTTCATCTCCAACTTTAAATGATTCCAGTACATAATATCTCATATATTCAAATGCTTCATATATATTTGACTTACCACTTGCATTAGCACCATAGATTGCTGCAACTTTCAACAACTTATCATTTGCAATATCTACAACATGATCTTCATGTTCCGTTATTTTTAGTTGCTGACAAATCTAACGAAGCCTCATCTCGAAACGACTTGAAATTTTTAAAATTAAATTGTATCAGCATATTATCCTCCTTGCTATCTTCATAACCCCTATCATTTTATAGTATATATTTATATTTTTAAAAACAACATATAATTTCAATAAAATATAAATATAGATGTTGATTTTTGCTATATATATTTTTTATACATTTATTACTTTAATACCGCCTTTAAATATCCATAAAAACCTCTGTTGACACACACATATGTTCGTATATAATTTATTTATGATAAACATATGTTCTAATGATGATATTTTTAAAAAGCTTGAAATACTCTCAGATGCTGCTAAGCATGATGTTGCCTGCACCTCAAGCGGAGTGGATAGAAAGGGAAAAGGAGGATTGCTTTGGTAACAGTGTAGCCTCAGGGATATGCCATACTTTCAGCAGCGACGGAAGATGTATTTCCTTGC
>BNJU01002786.1_pt1 | contig 16317 bp, 14 predicted proteins | sample 8539281 | NCBI WGS metagenome assembly BNJU01 (sample SAMD00202456, study PRJDB9452) | human saliva metagenome | isolation source: human saliva | place: Japan
CAACTGGGCACTGTAGGCGATAATCTGGTCAACTGTGTCAGACAAGAACTGAATAGTATCACAGAAGTGGTTTTTCTGTTGAAATATCAGCACCGATAATCATGGCTGACTCAAGAGGTGTTTCGTGCCACCTGATTTGAGGAGATTGAGCCAATCTTTCAGCTCCAGTTTCAGAATGTTTTCAGATGAAGGTAACCAGCAGTCGAGATGACAAGTCCTGCAGAGTAAGTGTAACTATACAAGCCCATGTAATAATGAGCTTGGCGCATCCAAGTCAGAGCTGCATCATCGTCAATTTCAATAGCATCTCCCCAGAAATCGGTCAAAACTTCCTTCATAATGCTGTTGAGCTTACTTGCTCCGAAGGTTTCTCCTTCTTCAATCAGTGTATAAACCTTACGCTGGAAGGCTGCTTCCAAGAGGTGGGTAATAAAGTTATGGAAGTAGGTGTCTGTCAAGCAGTGAGCCAGAGCGAAGCGTTTTGACGAGGTCGTCAGACTGGTGCTCAAGTAATCACTTAAAAAGCAATTCATTGAAGGTTGACGGCGCTTCGACATAGTAAGTCGACATGTGGGCGTTGAAGTAGCTCTGGTGATTATCTGAAAAGATGAATTGACCAGAATGCCCGATTTCATGAATCAAGGTATAGACATCGCTCAAACGACCTGTCCAGCTCATGAGGACATAAGGGTGCACGCGATATGGATCCGCCGCATAACCTCCGGAATCCTTGCCACTGTTAGCAGCAAAGTCCACCCAGCGCTCTTCTTGATAGCGAGCAACTTCCTGACAATATTCTTGCCCCAAAGGTGCGACTGACTTCATGACCAAATCGTAGGCGTCGTCAATAGTCACTTCAGGATTCAGGGCGCTATCCAAGTCCAATTTCCAGTCTGCAAAGGTCATCTTTTCAAGACCATTAACCTTGGCAACATGCTTGAGGTATCTCTGAGCAACTGGCGCAAAATCCTTCATGATGAGGTCAATCTGACGGTCAAACATGGCACGGTCCACTTCTTGTTCAGCCAGAAGATAATCAAAGACTGAGTCGTAACCCTTCATATCTGCCAGTAGTTTTTCAGACTTGACTTGGGCTAGATAGGCTGCTGCAGCAGTATTTTGGTGCTTACGAAGTCCCTCTGAGAAAGAACGGAAAGATTTCTCACGAACTTCAGCATCCTCATGATTTTGGTAGAAATTCTCATAGGTCACAAAACTGTTTTTGTAGGTCTTGCCATGAGCTTCAAAGTCAGCCATTTCGAAATCCCCAGCTCGCATCTTAGTGTAAATATCCTGCGGACTGTAGAAAACTTCACCGAGATTGGTCAAGGCCTTCTCCACATCAGCCCCAAGGTAGTGGGCTTTTTTGATTTTTGCCTGACGAATGGCTGCCGTCAAATGAGGTAATTCACCCAAACGGTCCAAGACTTCCTCATCAGCTTCCACCAAAGCATCGTCAAAGAAGGTCAAGGCTACACTGGCATCTGTTTCGAATTCCATGCCAGCTTGGGCAATGTTGGCAAATTCGTCATTGCTATAATCTGTCGTCTGCGGCATAAAACCATAGTTACCAATATGGCTCATCTGAATGTAGATTTGTTCCAATTCCGCAAAGGCCTTCTCAAAATCTTCAAAAGTGTGAAGATTGCCCTTGTAGTCACGGCTAAACTGGTTGATGTCTTCGCGAGCTTTCTCGATTGCACGCAAGAAATCCTCACGGTCTTGGTATAGGGCTGTTAAATCCCAAAGTTCCTTCTCTGGAAATTCTGAACGGTGTTTTTGTTCCATTTTCTTCCTCTTATTTCTCTAATTCTAATAAAACACTAAGGGCTGATAAGGCGTAAAGCGGTGCTGTTTCTGCTCGCAAAATACGAGGACCAAGACCTGCCAAGACTGCTCCCTTAGCTTCAAAACTTTCGATTTCTGCAGGTGATAGACCACCTTCTGGACCAAAGATAAAGAGCAATTTACCTCCTTTTTCAAGACCAGAGATCGCTTGTAAGAGCGCAGCGGCTTCTCCTTCTTTAGCCGACTCTTCATAAGCCACTACGATGCAGTCAAACTGGTCCAGTTGGGCTAGAAAATCTGCTTTTTTCTCAAAAAGATTAATACTTGGGACCAGATTACGCTTACTTTGCTCTGCTGCTCCAAGGGCGATTTTTTCTAGTTTTTCAACCTTTTTACCCAATTTCTTGCCATCCCATTTGGCGATCGACCAATCAGCAGGAAAGGCCCAGATTTGACTGGCACCCAGTTCGGTTACTTTTTGAGTAATGAACTCCAGCTTGTCTCCCTTAGGAAAGCCGGATGCGATGGTCACATGAACTGGTAGTTCTACATTGTCAGTTAATTCTTGAACCAACTCAAACTGACGTGCTTCCACATCCAGCACGCGCGCCAAGCGCTTAATGCCATCATCAAAGACCAAAGTAACCTCATCCTCTTCTTTCAGGCGCATGACCTGAAACATATGCTTGCTGGTTTCCTTGTCCTCGATGTTGACAGGAGAGATTGCACTGCCTTTTACAAAATACTGCTGCATGCTAGCCTCCAATCACACCGGAAATATCCTTGGTTTTCTTAAAGACACAGGCATTCCATTCCCCTTGAATCATGTGAGTTTCGAGGAAAAATCCAGCTGACTCAGCCGACTCGCGCACCATGTCCCACTTGTCCTTGATAATGCCACTCATGATGAGGTAGCCTTCATCCTTGACCAAGCGATAAGCATCCTCTGTCAGATGAATGAGGATATCCGCCAAAATATTAGCCACAATCACATCTGCTTCAATCTCCACGCCTGTAAGCAAATCTCCAGCTGCTACATGGATATTTTCCATGCCAGGGTTGAGCTCAATATTTTCCTGAGCAACACGAACTGCCACATCATCTAGGTCGTAGGCGAAAATTTCCTTAGCACCCAGAAGCGAGCTTGCAATAGAGAGGACGCCTGATCCAGTCCCTACATCCAGCACCGTTTCGCCACCACGAAGGACCTGCTCCAAGGCAAAGAGGCTCATCTTAGTGGTTGGATGGGTTCCTGTACCAAAAGCCATACCTGGATCCAGCTTGATAATCTTTTCTCCCGCAGTCGCCTCATAGTCTGTCCACGACGGCACGATAGTCAAATCATGAGTGATACGAGCTGGTTCATAGTATTTCTTCCAGTTGTCTGCCCAGTCTTCCTCAGCCAAGGCAGTCGTCCCCATCTTGACCTCACCCAAATCCATAAAGTCTTCCAATTCTGCTAGGCGAGCCTGCAAGTCCGCCTTAACCACTGCCACATCAACCGTATCAGGATAATAAGCTGTCACTACGATTTCATCTTGTTGCTCGACCTCTGGGAAAATCTCGCCGAAGCGGTCAACATTTCCCACATAGTCCATACTGTCTTCGAGTGCGACACCTTGCGCTCCCAGCTCGATCAGAGTTGGAAACCAATTCCTCCCCTCACGGTTTTGATAATAGATTTTCATCCTGTAACATCCGGGCTGTCATTCATATTTTCTGTCTAGCAATCTTCATAGCTCTTGTGAGTTTGAACCATCTTTCTTTTACCTTAAATTGATACCAAGCTTGTCGACCTGCATATCTGCTGTTTTAGAGATAAAGGATTTGACCTCGAATACTGTGTATTCTTCCGCTTTTATTATCTCCTTCCATCAGAGCAATTTTAAGAAGGTATAATTGAGAAATGATTTTACATTGATTATCTGTTTTCTAGCACAGACTGAAACTGTTGTTTGCAAGCCTATATTATCATCCAATACAGAACAACCCTGAAGAGTCTGAACACTTTCTGCAAACTCCCTCTCGCCTCATCAACAGGCATGATAGAGTCTTAAATCATATCTTGAGGTGCTAGTACAGTCTGGGCAGAATGCTCACATCAGGTGCAGGCGTATTTCGTATTTCTAGGTGTTGTAGTAATTCCAAAATTCTTGCTCCATCGGTGATGCCGACTGGCAAATGTTATTTTAGGAAGAAAGACAATAAGAACCCAAGTCCCTGCAAAATACCAGCTTCTTGTCAAAATCCAAACACTATCGCCAATAATATCACAAAGATGAACTATCAATCCTCCTGGAAAGCGCATCAGGATGATTCTCGATCAAGCTTTCATCCTCTTAAACCCAATGTATTGAGCAAGGCCACTTTCAGAACATGTTCAAGATGAAACCTGCCTTACTTTTTGGTTAGGTTAAAAAAGAAATTTCAATCCAAAAGCCACCATTGATAGCCTGTCAGATACAAAAAGCATGTCCCAGCCTGTTGTAGTTAATCAAGATTAACAGCATACGAAGAGCGAAGGCATAAATCTAAAAGTAGAAGACTAAAACTGCGGAATATCCCAGCTCTGTAAATGCGATTGTTCCATACACAAGCCAGCATAATAAAGACAACAGCACATAAAACCAAATAACCTAATTTTCTCATAAAACTCTCCACCAACTCCTAGTATCTCGGATAAGGGTAAACTCTCCCTTTCCAAGCCAACTTTTCCTTCTTCAAAGACTTCTTGGTCCTATCTCCATAACAAATTTTTCTGTCGGGTCTCCAAAAGTCCAGAGAGCATTTAATCCAACTCAGGTATCTTTTAAGGAAAGTAAAACAGCTAAAATTCACGAGAAAACTTTTTAGAACAGCTGTCAAATATCTTCGTATTGACGGTTGACTTAGCAGGATTGTAAAAAGATCTGCTCTCAAAGAGGATAAATCTGATGAAACCTTCCGTCCTCGGTCCACTATCTCTCACACCTGCATTTTTGGTGCCCAATAAAACTCACTTCAACTGCAAGCAGCTAATCCCAACTAATCTCAAAGGAAGTTCTTCCAACTCTTCTAAAACATCTAAACCATATACATTTTTGTCCTCTTTCTATGACTCTTAAATGCCCTGACGGTTTTGGAAATATGCTAAAATAGATACTACCATCTTACCACAAAATTATTTTATGTCCCAATTTGAGCTGTATAATAATTTCATTTAAACCCTTGTATGGATTTAAACGATGGATTTCTTATTTTTCCAAAACTCAATACAAAGTTCGGAAAGGGCTAGTAAATATAAGGTAGGATCATTAGACAAGTAACCAGCACAATTAGGTGCTTTATTGACTCATTCCATGATGTCAGCACAGCCTCAATCTTATGCTTGTATTTTCTGGCCTGCAATAGTTCAATAAAGTCTGAGAAAAGTTAAGTCCCATTTCGTCCCTAAACTTATCTGCCCATCTTGGTATGGTCAAGGTCTTTTAGTGGTTCCTGACTTCCTAAGTACTCTGATACATCCAGCACAGATACCATAGAAATAAAAGATTTATCGAAAGCGTCAAGAAGGTTGACTCGAAATCTTCATCATCTTTAAAAAGGATCTTATCAATCGAGACAAGCTATTGATATCTGAGTGCTGCATTCTCCATCCTCTCTATCAAATCTAAGCGACAGTAATTCCTAACCACCTGGAACCCATGGCCAAAAGCCTCAGAAATCGCGCTTGTGTGTAGCTGAGTGTTCGAAAATCTGACGACAAATAAGTCGCTTTCTGCTCCGATCCGTAGTCGATCGTATTAAATAAAGCTGGACACGTCACTAACATTTCACTACCTCACTAGTCAAAAAGCGCTGAATTTTACAACCCAGCTTTGCTTTTCGTATCTCTTTCAGTGTAGCTCGATTCACTCACCATGAGGGATCGTGATAGGTCTCCCCTTAGCTTCTCCATTTCAACTATGGGAGTCACCGCCTTTGGTCTTTATCCAACCATGAGCACAAAGGGAGTTTAACCATCTCTTTTTGTGTCACAGGTACTAGCGCTTTGCCTCCTGACAACACCATGTCAACATCGTGCTACACGTGTTGTAAAGAGTGAGTACGTATTACTCTTGCTTTTCGTACATAGCTCCTAGATGTGGTTCGCGAGGAGCTTTTATATAAACGGATAGGGCAGGAACTATCAGAGTTTCCTGCTTTTCTCAGACCACTAGAAATGGCGCGGATTCAATCTCAACATTACTTTCTCCTCTATGGGCATTAAAAATGATTATCACCGTACCAGTATTGCGATTTTTATAAAGACTTTGCAAAAGCTACTAAATCAGCCATTTCGCGAGACGAGGAACTTGCGATTGCAGATAAACTGTTTTATCATTTAGCACACTTGTTCATTAGTAATATCACTTGGATTTGAAGAGTATAATATTGGAAAGGAAACTCGTGTAATGAATTTGAAACAATATTTAGGTAAAGAGATTAGGATATGTGTTGACTTGCAAATTTAGAGCGTGTAATAGCTGCTAGGAAAGCTTGAGTACGGAAGATGAACTCTATGATATGAAATTACAATAAGAACAGATAAACATCCATATGTTGGATTTAATGAATCTGACAATCGCATCCATAAGTTGACATCAAGATTTCGTATTACAAAATAACAGGAGTTGTTTATTACATGAATAAAACCAGAGAATTTACCTTTTCATTGATGGTTGGGGCATGTGCATTTGCCCTGTATGTGGAACTCCTAGTAGAAACTATGATATTTGCGATGTTTGTCATTGTGCAAAATACAGGGAGCATTTAATATCGATGGCGGGTCCTAATAAAATGACGCTTGCTGACAGGCGAAATGGCTTATAGCTGAAAGAAACGGCATGAAATGAATCACACAAAAGACTTGGGTGATGATGGATATCTGTGAAACTCACACATTGCTCAGTTTGCGGAACTGAAGTTATGACCATGACATCTGTGACGTCTGTCGTTGGCAAAATGCTACGGGTAATTATAAATATTGACGGCGGCCCTAATCAGATGACTCTAGCCGAAGCCAAAGAAGCTAATACGAGAAAGAAAAATCGTAAAATTCGAGAATTTGATACAGTGTTGTTAAAAACGGTCATAACGGCGACAGTTGTCGAGAGGATTAAGCGAAGATACTTTTATTGCTGACGCAGGAGATTCTGAAAGACTGGGACACCAACAATTATGCAATCAATGATATTGAAAAAGTAGTGTATAGAAATGGCTAATATGTTGTATGGTGTTGGAGAGTGACTCGTGAAATGAATAAGACTGGAAAGAGAAATGTAATCATTATTAACGGTAGCGAATATGTCCATTGTCCAGTATGTGGGTACTGTTACAGCAGTGTAAGGCGATATCTGTGACGTCTGTCAGTGGCAAAATACAGGAGAAACTAATATAGATGGCGGCCCTAATGAAATGACACCCGACAGAAGCCAAAGAAAGTCGCATGTTATGATTCGCGATATAAAATATATAGCTACTATTTTCGCTTTTTCAACCACATGTTTATAATTTCTAAAGCTTGGTTTGGTTTTTCTAATTCTATCCACACGCCCCATTTTAGTCCCTAAATAGATGCCATTTATCTTTGGTCACTCGTTGAGAAGAGACTGTATTTCTCGGACTCTCGTCTATGACTTTCTACAAATTTGCTACAGAGTAAGCAATACACCTTCAAAAATGGCTTAAATCTTCATCAGATAGTCTCAATAAAGTCTCGTTTTGCAATCATCGCCTATTAATCATCTTTGCCACTGGCAAAGGCTTTCTCCACAAATCTTTTATCTAGTCCCATTCATGACAACTCTCTCAAGTTGTTTTAGTCCAGAACAGTCAGTTCTTTAAATTCCTTTTCCAAGCTTTTCGTTTAAATGTTTGTTGATTTTCCAGGGTGCATTTCATAGGTGCCGGTTTCACTCCCGTTTGGTATACCAACTGGTCCGTCCAGTTCCATAAATGACTTATTTTCAAGCAGCTTTTGAATTTGAAGTATTCGTCTAGTTCCATTTTTCTCCTTTGTAAATATTGCATATCTAAATTTACGATTCATCTGTAACTGTCAAGACAAATTTCCTGACTTTGGTGATTCCATTATTTCCCACTCCTTATCACCTCTCCTTCATGCGTTCTATACAATATTACTGTTGTAATGTTATTTCTCAGATCCAGTACACTTCCATGCTGTGACCTCAACTATCCTATTTTTGAGCTTTAAGGAAAATCCATTCTCTCATGCTGATACCTCTCCTCATTAAATTAAATAGTCAAAAGATTCTATCTCACACCCCTGAATATTACAAAACCATTGAAATATCACAACCATTAGCTAGAATGACATAGTAAGATACATTTGCTGAGTTATACTACTCAAAAATATGAAACTAAAATCACGCTAGAAAGGACTGCTATGCCAGACAATCTCGCGCTTCGCATGCGCCCTAAAAACCATCGACCAGGTCATCGGTCAGAGCATCTGGTCGGACCTGGAAAAATCATCCGTCGCATGGTGGAAGCCAAATCGCCTGTCCTCCATGATTCTCTACGGACCTCCAGGAATCGGCAAAGACCAGTATCGCCTCTGCCATCGCTGGAACGACCAAGTATGCCTTTTCGGACCTTTCAATGCGACTGTTGATAGTAAAAACGGCTCCAAGAAATCGCTGAAGAGGCTAAATTCTCAGGTGGACTTGTCCTGCTACTAGACGAGATTCATCGACTAGATAAAACCAAGCAAGACTTTCTTCTTCCTCTCTTGGAAAGTGGTCTGGTCATCATGATTGGGCGCTACGACTGAAAATCCTTTCTTTTCTGTCACTCCTGCCATTCGTAGCCGTGTTCAGATTTTTGAGTTGGAACCTCTGTCTAACCAAGACGTCAAAGAGCTCTTCAGATAGCTCTAAGTAACCCTGAGCGTGGTTTTGATTTTCCAGTAGAGCTAGATGAGGAGGCGCTGGATTTCATCGCAACCTCTACAAACGGAGACCTTCGCTCTGCCTTTCAACTCACTGGACTTGGCTGTTCTTCTACTCCCTGAGAAATGACAAGGGCATCCGCCATATCACTCTGGACATCATGGAAAAATAGCCTGCAGAGGAGCTACATTACCATGGATAAGGATGGAGACGGTCACTACGATGTCCTCTCAGCCCTGCAAAAGTCCATCCGTGGCTCGGATGTTGATGCCAGTCTTCACTACGCTGCCCGCTTGATTGAGGCTGGGGATCTGCCTAGTCTCGCTCGTCGCTTGACCGTTATCGCCTATGAAGATATCGGTTTGGCCAATCCTGAAGCCCAGATTCATACCGTGACTGCTCTAGATGCTGCACAAAAGATTGGTTTCCCGAAGCCCGCATTCTCATTGCCAATGTCGTGATTGATTTGGCCCTTTCTCCAAAATCCAACTCAGCCTATGTAGCTATGGATAAGGCTCTTGCCGACCTCAAAACATCAGGGCACTTGCCTATTCCGCGACACCTGCGTGATGGGCACTACAGTGGAAGCAAGGAACTGGGGAATGCCCAAGACTATCTCTATCCACACAACTATCCTGGAAATTGGGTCAAGCAAGACTATCTACCAGAAAAAAATTCGCAATCATCACTATTTTCCAAGCAGAAGATACTGGTAAATATGAACGGGCTTTGGCTCAAAGAAAGGAAGCTATCGACCGTTTGCGAAAAATCTGAAATCCTTTTCAAAAAATTGCACTTTCCTCTTGATTTTTTTGAAAAAAAGTGGTATTATATAAACATAGAAACGCTGTGGTGTACGACTTCACACTTAAGTGTTGACCGACTATTTTTTGTATTATTAGGGAAACAAAAGTCTTCTAACAGCATGTAGGCCGTCTCACACGGAAACAGCTTCAGTTAGAGCGAGTTGCCCACCTGCTTAATTGCGCGGGTTCAATACAAACCGTGAAGTTTCGGCACCAATACAGCTTTTTTCTTTGCCTCCTTAGCTCAGCTGGCAGAGCAGCGGACTCTTAATCCGTGGGTCACAGGTTCGATCCCTGTAGGGGGCATCTAAATACAACAGGAAAAAGCCTTGTAAATCAAGGCTTTTTTTGCTTGTCTATAACTGATTTACCCCATCATTTGTCCCCACATTTTAAATCTATCTTTTTCTTTTTGAATCAAATTACATCTTTACAAATAGTGTAAAAGCCAGTTACTTTTTGCTTTGATTCCATACAATATTTTTCATGTAGAGAAGACAAATTTTATCTTCTCTTTTTATTTTCAAAAATAATAAAAACTGATTTTTCTTTTTCATAAATCAGACTGAAACTTCCAAATTTTTCCATTTTGTTTATTGACATTTCCTCTAAAAAGGTGTATAATATTTTTTTATTATCAAACTATACTATACTATATAGGGGGTATTGAAATGAAATTTTCTAATCGTTTACTGCTATTCCTTGCAGGAGTTGTTTTTTTGTCCTTTTAGGACTTTTTCCTATTTACAAACCCAGTAGCTAATCTTGTTGCTTACAGCTGGTGGATTGCATTTGGTTTACTGGTTTCTTCTATAGCAGCTATTTTTAGGCTATTTCTCTGTACCAAAAAGAGCTTCGCTCACCAGCTCATCTTTTTCCAAGGGATTGTTAATCTTCTCTTAGCTCTTTACCTCGTTGCCTATGGCTTTGTGACGCTGCCAGTTGTCATTCCAACTATTTTTAGGAATTTGGTTAATTGTAGAAGCCATTATAGTTTTCTTTAAAGGCAATCGTCTGGGATTGATTTTTCCCTATTATTGGCAAACCATATCATGTGGATAGCGTTGCTTGCATTTTTTTACTAGGTCTAGTGATTTTTGTTCAATCCAGTAGCTACAAGTGTCTTTGTCGTTTATGTCGTTGCCTTTGCATTTTTTTAATTGTTGGTTTCACCTATATCCTTGATGCCTTTCGTAAATAATCTAGCTGCCATTTTGGGCATATTAAAAATAGCTGGGAAGTTACATTCTCAGCTTTTTTTCTGTTGCCTCCTTAGCTCAGTTGGTAGAGCAGTAGACTCTTAAGCTATGGGGCGCAGGTTCGAGCCCTGCAGGGGGCACATCTAAATCAACAGAAATAAGCCTTGAAACCAAGGCTTTTTTTAACGTCTAATAGCTTTTTGTAGAAAAGTATTTAAAAATAAAAGAGAAGAGAATCTCTCACTCTCTTCTCAGTATATCTTATTAAATTTAGTTTTTCTTAATCTACCTGATTTTTCCTTTGCAACGACAAATTCTTTAACCAGTCGATAGATAACAGCAAATACGGGGGTAAAGAATATCATTCCAAGTAGTCCGAAAAGATTCCCTCCAATACTAGCAGCCGCAAGCGTGAAAAGAGCTGGCAAACCAATAGACTGACCTACAACTTTTGGATAAATAAGGTTTCCTTCAATCAGCTGTATAACTTGATATAGAAGAAGAGAAAGTAAGGCTTGAGTAGGACTCACTGTGAAGATAAAAATCGCTCCCACAACACAAGCAATCATAGGCCCTACATAAGGAATGAACGATAGCACTCCTGCAAAGATACCTGTCATTACTCCATAGGGTATCCCAAACACGCTGTAACCAACCGCTATCATAACTCCTATGATAACTGCTTCAATCAGCTGACTCATCAAAAATTGGTCATAAGTCTCTAGTGCTACTTGTCCAATGTAAGTCAACTTTATCACCACCTTCTCTGGAAGAAAAAAACTTTTTAGAAGTCGACTCGTCATCGCTGCCAAATGTTCCTTACTGGATAAAAATAAAAAGGTGAAGACTATAATCAAAAAGGCATTCATCAAACTTGAAAAAATATTGCCGATATTACTAGTCAGACCTGATAAAAAACCTATCAAAGCTTGGCTAATAGAACTAGATTGTCCCTGTATGCCTGATACGATAGTTGACAACATGTCTTTGGTTACAAATTCCGAGCTGCCTAGCAATTTCCCAAGTTGAGTAAGGACTGTTGAAAGGACTGTTCCCAGCTGACTAATAGTCTGAGCTAGGGTTGGCAGCACCAAAAACCAAAAAGAGCAATCACGATTAAGATAAGAGCTAGGAAAAACAAGTACCATGGCAATCGGACGACGCAACTCTGCCTTTACCTTCAATTTAACTAAGTACTGTTCAATTTTTTTCATAGGAACATTAAGCACAAAAGCAATAACAGCACCATAAATCAAGGTTGATATTACATCAAAGAGAGAGATTGCTCCTGATATAAAGCTCGATGCATTCAGAATTACAAGAGCAACCAGCCCTATAAAAAGGATTAACGGGGTATATTTTTTAACTAAGTTCATAAATTCTCCTTAATAAACATGTTTAGATACGACTATACTATTTGGTTTTTCAAACTCTCGATCAAGGTAGGCTTGGTAAGTTCCTGGAGCGATAAATCCTTTGGGTGAGAGGATATCGGTGCCAGCCTGACCGACTATGGTATCAGCCAAGAGCACACAGTTTGTAGATAAGACAAAGTAGGATTTAAACTTAGATTTGATAAATTTATAAAGTTCCCCATCTGTCTCATGTCTGATTTTATAAGCGTAGGTGTAGTCTTCCTTACCATCACCTGTCATGATTTTTATCTGCACTTGGCTCCCATGGAATCGTCAGTTGTTTTCAATTCAGCTAACTTTTTTTCCTGAACTGCTTTTTCCATTTCAGGCGTCAAATCTATCCCATAACCAAAAAAAGCGTTTTTTTGACTCTCACGTTTACATAGGTCAATGTACTTATCACGATCACAGAAATATAAGACACCATCTCCTACCATGCCAAATAAGGTCTCAGATGACGGATCATAGTTGCCATAAGAAATAACACGGCCCTTGATAGCAGATATCCACATGACCAATAGCTGAAAACAGGGAGGTCTCAGCTGTATGAACAAAAATTTCAAGCTCTGCTGTCTTACCAGACTTCACTATTCCAAGATGGATATCTTCTTCCTCATCAGCATTTTTCCAGCATAAATTTGTTAATTTTTGCTAAAGTTCTTGCAGGGATGAGAGCGGCTAGGACAATAGGTAAGCTAATTCTAATGCGACGTTTGAGATGGTTTTTTTCCCAATTTCCTCCTCAAACAAGAAACCGTCACGGATATTGGACAGACCATAAAGGAAAAAAATAAGCCCCTAAATACAAAGAGTTGAAAGACAGAATTTCCTGTAGAGGACAAAAAGACTAGTCCCACCAAGAAAAAAACTAGTAGAGTCCATCTAGTAAGAGACGAAAACGAGGTCGAATTTTTGTTTTTACGGTAGAGAACATAGGTGACAAGGTTAATACGTAGCATGAAAAAAATCTGATAAACTCAATCACAAGAGCCAGAACATAAATCGGTATATCAGTCGCAAGATTGGAGCCAAGCAAATATCCCAGCACTAACAATTTAACCAGTGCAACTCCCAAGGTGTCCGTTGACTGACTTTTTTTGAAAACTACGTAATACTAAATCTAAGACCGTTGCTATCCAAGCTAAAAAAACAGAACCAGTCGAATAACCTTTACTGGCAACCAAGTCCCCGTGACCATCAAGATGAGACCTAGCAGAACAAACAAGAACCCCTGAGCAAGTAATTTCTTACCTGTCAGACCTAAAGATAGAATTTTTCGCCATATAAAAAAACCTTTCAACAATAAAAAAATTAAACACTCCGATTAAACTGACTAGTAAATAGCCAACACTACAAACAGCCTGTGCCAGCAACATATGGTGACTAGAAATGACTGTAGTAATGTCACCATCTTGTCTTATGCACTTCTAAAAATTTGTTATATTGATTAGAAACCAGAGCTTATAAAAAAACTAGCTAAACTCGAGAGATAGACACAATTGCGACGAAAAAAATGTATAACCAATTCAACTTGTTAAGGTAAGAAAGCATTATTTCCAATCTATTAATTATTCATCTATTACCTATTATGACACAATATTCCCTATAGTTCAACTTTTTTTACTTGTTTTTTTATATTACACGGACTAAAAAGTTTTTCAACAGTTGATTGCATTTGTTTTAATAAGTTTTAACCTTTCTTGGTTAGATAAAAAAGAATCATACAGTTTAGAATCTGTATGGTTTTTGCTCCCACTTTTGTCCCATTTTTTTAAATCATGACATTGAAAATACCTAAAAATCACTTATATTTCAATATTTTTTTAATTGCTCTCAATATGAAAGTCCTTTCCAAATCCCTGTAGGGGGCATCTACATACAACAGGAAAAAGCCTTGATTTACAAGGCTTTTTTTGTGTACTCTTAGTCACTAATGGATATCAACGATAGATTTTATGAACACCCTTCTGAACTGCACCCCAAAAGTTGAGACAGAAAAAAACCTAACTTTTGTGGCGCAGTTCATTCGCGTCACATGAAAGTTATTTAAGCATCTCCTTTTTCTCATTACCATTTTTCTGTTATAATAAATTGTACTTCTAAAAATAGAAAGGTCTTAAGATGACAACTCTTATTAAACATAAACGTGTAGAATTTTTCAGAACTTTTTTTATGACTTAGTTTTTTTGTTTTTGCAATTTCAAAAAGTAACTACTTTAATTGACCATCTTCATAACGGTATTTTGACTTGGAATTCTTTCCTTGATTTTTTTCATTGCTATTTTGGTTCTCATCGATTCCTGGATGATTCAAACCGATTTATACCAATCGCTATGGAACGAACTCTTTATTTAACATGGTAATCATGTTTATCAAAATGGGACTTTTACTCTTTATAGCCAATATGATGGGACCTGATTGGCAACAATATTTTCATTATCTCTGTTGGGCTATTGGTACATTAACCCTTACCTTATTTTTTCAATATTTGGTTGAATTTTTTAGAAAATCAACCGATGATGTTAATCGGGAAAGTATCAAAGGTTTTCTATGGATAACAGGTCTAGGAAGTTTAGGAGTCTATCTAGCAGCTCTTCTTCCTATTTACGTTAGAGTCTATATCTTATTTGCTAGTATTCTGCTAACATTTATTATGCCAATTATCTTGCTTAATAAAGATAAGCATTACCAGGTAAATCTCCCCCATTTAATCAGAGCGCATCTCCTTCTTGTCATTATTACGTTTGGAGAGATGATTACGGAGCTAGCTAACTTCTTTACAATCGAGAATTTCTCGATTTATTCGGTTCTTTATTTCATTATTATGCTTTCTCTGTTCTTGTTTTATTTTGGTCAATTCGACCATGCTATTGATGAAAAATCTAATCAAAAGGGACTATTTCTAATTTACAGTCACTATCCTATTTTCATTGGACTTATTATGATGACTGTTTCGATGAGTTTTCTTCTGAATCCTGAAGCTAATCGTCTCTTTGCAACCAGCTTCTCTTATATCGGATTTGGCCTCTTTCAAGCTGCTGTCCTAGTAAATGGGCCCTATAACAAACACTATCTTCGCTATTCGAAAAGTTACTACTGTGTCCAAGCGACACTCTATCTGGCTGCCTTGATTCTCTCTTTAATCTTTGCTTCTAATCCTATAATAGTAGTGAGTATAACAACCATTTTGAGCTCTAGCTATAGCCATTCATTTTATTTATTTTTATATGACACAGAATAAAAATATTCCAAATCTAACTGGGAGTTATTTTAATGAGTTTATAACATTAAAAAGCTTTTGGGAACCAAGGCTTTTTCATTAATTGTTTTTCCATTTTATCACTCGATTTGAACTCGCATTTTGACATTTTATTTATAACAAAACTATATATCTAGAATAGCATAATCATTAGTGTATTATGGTTTTCAAACCGAAATACGAGTCATTTCGTTTTGCCCCACTTTTGCCCCATTTTAAATCCTGACATTGAAAACACCTAAAGTATTTCCTAAAATCAGCTATATTCAACATTTTGTTTATTTCAATATGATTCATAAAAATATTCCACTCTTACTGGGAGTTGTTAATGAAAGAGTCTGAAAAGACTCACTCCATTTATAGGAATTTACCCTAGAGATGGATGGAGTCTTCTTCACTCACTCGTCTGTCGAATAAACATCATGGCATTTAACAAAGATATGAGTGAGACCGTGTTTATATTATTGGAATAGATGAGTCTTTATTAATCGGAGGAATAATAAAATTAGAAATGATGATATCATAAGGCGATTCTTCTAAAGATTCCTTTGATACTCTAATTCAGTCCAAACTTCGTTCAAAATTGTTCTTTTGCAATAATAGAAAGTGTCTCTGCAATGGATTTTGCATGATACGAGTCAGATTACTCATACCAGAACCTTCAGCTTGGCATGATTTTGTAGTCAAATTAAGTCTGATGTTTGGTGGTGATGATGGTATAAGACAGACAGTGCTATCATTGAGCTAGAACCGACCTCAAGAGGTCTCTAAATGATGAGCAGCTCTTTCATCTAGAAACAATTGCGGAAAATATCCTGAAAATTCCGGTTGTATTCCTTGCGGTCGAAATAAACATAAGCTCAGTGTGGACAACTCTTGACGATAGCAGATGTGCGGTGTGCAGATGCCAAATCAGAT
>BNJU01002339.1_pt1 | contig 16308 bp, 18 predicted proteins | sample 8539281 | NCBI WGS metagenome assembly BNJU01 (sample SAMD00202456, study PRJDB9452) | human saliva metagenome | isolation source: human saliva | place: Japan
TTTGATGATACCTTCATCTTTAGCCTCCTCGTGATTTTATGCTGTTTCGATTTGAGTCGGAGGTAGTTGCCACGCCCACTATTCTGCTTCTAGAAATCCTGATTTGTCAATTTCTTGTTCATTCTGTTATATCACTTTTTCCCATTTCGTGCATTTACTCAAGCTAAATATCAATTAGCGAATGCTTATATTCAACCCTCTACAAAGCGATGGAAAGCGTTTCTAATCCTTTTTCTTTTGGCTTAGATCAAAATTTCCTTCATCTGCTCATAGTTACCGAGGACGTTCCAGGCAAACCGCAGTTATGTCCTGAAAGGCCTCCCGAACCACGCAATCATGTCCATCACCTGATGCTCAGAAACACCCAGTATTGCGTCCTCATAGTAAGAATCAGGTTCAGGCTTGCGCTCACCTTGCTGCGGAAAGTGTAGCCTAGTCCTCATGTACTCTCCCTGCAGCTTCATCACCCAGGAATCTAAATTCGGTTCGAGAAAGCGTTCGCGCATTTCATCCGCATTCTGAATTCAATTCACTTTTCTGTTACCATCTACTCAACAGAGTTGCCGAGGTAATGTGTTGTCAGATGGGCCTCTTGGTTCAGCCTCTTGCTACCCATGAATTGGGGAACGAACATGAATCTGAAGAAACCGCTAACTCTTTTCGGAACACTCATCCCTTTCCCGGAAATTAAAGCAGCGCCCCTTCCTGACGAGTCGGAGCCGAGCCTACGCCCGGGAAGCGATAGCGCTCTTTTGTCGATATTCACCCTTTGTCATTAGATATCACGAAGTCCCATTAGACAGGTTTGGATTTTTCTAATCGTGGGAAACAGAACTCTTTCCGACTATCGCCTTCATTAGCAAAAATCTCATCGTCTCCATTCAGTTGTGTTATAAACATCCGTAGTTCTTGCACTGTTTGTGTCGAAAATTCCATATTCAAATTAAAGTTATATTATGAAAACAAACGGGAGAAGATTAATCTTCTCGTTTTGACTCTTATTCTGGCGAGTCGAACCCGACGCCTTTCGCTTGGGAGCACTATAGAACTCTTTTGTCCATGTTCACTATGTACGTGAAAGCCTTTTGTATCACAGGGAATTTTCGTATTCCGAGTTCATTCCGCTCGTCGATGTTCACCCTTGTCATTGAATATCCACAGCCTCTTATTAGACGGTTTTAGATTTTTCTAACAAAGAAAGAAGAACTCTTTTCAGCTATCGCCTATATTAGCAGAAATTCCACCCTTCAACAAAATCGAGAAAAGCGTTCGTTGGGAAAGGATAACAAAAGAGAGTGCGCTTTCCGCTTCAAAAGTGAATCGGTTTTGTACTCTCTATGTAGACTTTAGATGGTGGCACTTCGACTTTAACTTTTGGTCAGCCTTTGGCCAAGGTCGTCAGTAGGGTGGCCAGTTCCGGTTGCCAAAGTCCAGCAGAGCGGGATCCACATCACCGACTCCCTGCCTTTGGCTTTCGTTTCACTACCTTCACATCCGCCTGTACTGGTTCCTCCTCTGCCCGCTTCTGTTCCCTTGCCCGCTATAAAATGCCCTCGAACAGCTCGGCGTTATTCTTTCTGTCGTCATCCAGAATGCTGCAGGCACTGATCTGTCACCATCTGAGCCTGTGCATGACCGGGTCACCTTAACTGACTTAATGTCACCGCCATTTAACTTCAGCTTGCAGGTGATGCTCGAGTGGTGAAGGCTATGAAAAACAACTCTTGGCAACCCCTGACGATTGATCAGTTCCTGAAACAGGGGCGGTGATTCTCGATTGCTCTGTCGGCATTCCAGACTGTTGGCCATCACCAGGTCAAAGTCAAAAATACTCGCTTCCCAGGGCTTCTCTGATGAAGTCCTGCTCACGCGTCAGTCAACCAACATCTCGCAACACTCCTCGGAAGAAAAATCTTACGGGTACTGGTAAAGGGTCTTTGGTTTTTCAGTACAAGCTCGTTTTATTGTTTTCTCGAAGTTCCGAACAAGAGAGCATCCTCCAGAGTTTCTATAACGTCTTATCAACTCGCTGCAGCTCCTTATTGACATAGACATAAGCCTACCTTCTGCAATGCTTTCCGGCGAAATGTCCCACGCAATCGAGTGAGTCCCAGCAACTCGCCGATTCTCAAAAGGAGCAAGCAAATGAAAGGTTGATTGCCAGCTCAAACGTTCATCCTCACATACCTCAATTGCATGAAAACAGCGTCAGGGCATCCCAGATATACGCTTTTTCTGCTCCGCTTTCCGGAACCGTCGCGTACTAGCAGTCTTTTCCTGAGATTCCCATTTCACTGCCTGATGAAAGGCGCTGCGAAGAACGTTATGTATTTTTTCCGTACGGTGGGCGCGCAATGTAATGAACTTCTTCGGTCCTTACGCTGCGTAATACGAGCGCGCAGATGGTGTTTTTAATAACTGCGGGTAATACTTCTCAAGCACCCTGGCGGTCACCTCATTCAGCTACATATTTCGATAATCGGAGATATGTAATGTTTAATCAAGCTGATATTTCCGGTAGCCATGAGACATGGGTAAAGTGGTTTTTCTCGTACAGCGCCACGTATTCATGCATTAACTCATCCACAGTCTGACACTGATGGATACTCGAGTTCCAAGCTCCTGCTCGTATTCGATTTCAGTCTTTCTTGCGCTTTGCATCGGCCATGGTTTTCATAGCTTTCCCACTTTCGCTTGCGCTTGCCACTTTCTGCATCATCATAGAGATATACCACACAAAAACGATTCCTTCGTTCAACAATGGATGCTATTGGATGTCTCCTTTCTTACTTCATCAATCCATCGTCCGTCGGAAGATGAACTACTGATATCCTCGCGAGGTATTAGATACTTCACCCCGTACTTTTTCGCCTCCAGTGTGCCTTCTCCAGTGAGTGCACGAACTTTTCGGTATGAATATCCAGAAGAACCGCGGCCTCCTGTAATGTAAAAGGCCGCTTGTTCATATCAATCTTGAGCTCGGATGTTCAGCCTCCTGCTTCCCTCTCCATCTTCTCGACTTCCTCCGGCGTCCGATCACGATTTCGATACTGCTCTGCCCAGCATACCAGCGTTCAGCTCTTCTTTGTCGCACGGCGACGATTAACGTGGTAATAAACTCAAAACCGGTTTCGCATCCTCACCGCAGAAGAATCCGTAGACCCCTCTACGATGTAATCAGCAACAGCCTTGCCATCTCTGGCATGGTCATCGACTCCTCCTCGGGACAGCATCCCGCACACGGTCATCGGAAGTACGGTACTCGTCTGCGCTATACCAGGCATCAAAGTCCACCTTGCGGACGCGCCTCCTGGAAAGCAACCTCAAACGTTTTCCAGCTTGTCCCGCTTGATGATCTCGCAGACGAGTCGAATCACTGATACCCAAAAGCGTCGCGATCTCGGTATCGAATAAGAATAGGCCTTCAATTCGAGCACCTGGCGGCGGACTGGCGACCTTCTTGTATTTAATCTGATTTTGCATACCAGTGTTCAAAAGCTCTCAAGTACCACCCGCATCTTTCCGGCGACAAGAACCGTTTCAAAAAGCTGTCTATGTACCAGCCAGCCAGAGTCCGTTCTTCAGACCAAGTATCTGCTGCATCTCCGAAACGGACATGAGTGGTCTTATCTCTGTTATTCATCCCACAACCTCCTTATCGTGATTTTAGCCAGGTCTATGACCTGGCTAAATCATAGCGATACTCTTTTTCAATTGTTAGGATGTCACCAATCGAACGGACATCCTGATGCTTTACAGCTTGCTGTCCAGCCACTCATCAAAACTCTTTTCGAAATCCGATATGTGGATCCGATTTTGAACCAGCGGAACTCATGCCGCTCAAAGTGGCTTAGTACGCGGTACCCTCTTGCAATCTGAGGATGATTTGTAAGTCCTCAACGGTATAACAGCGCTTGTTTCTGCGGCAACTGCCGCTGTTTTCCTGGCGCTCAGTTTCAGTCGCTTCCGTTATGCAATCCCCTCACTTTCTGTATTTTTGTTTGGCTTCCGGCATTTGCCGCATTACAGGTTAGCACTCACCAGAATCGGATCCTCGGGATTCGTGTGCCACGTCATATCATTGACTTGTGGCATCCATGCGCTTATCAGCTTCGAGATATTTCCACCCTCGGCACTTATCAACCGGCGTCGGCTGTTCGCCAAGTATCATAGACGGCTCTCAAGGAACGGCACGTTATAGAGGACGTAGTGCGTTTTCTGCCCGAGCTTCTTTTGCTGCGTTGTCAGCGGATAATCAGAAGATTCGGACTATATCTGTTCCCATCTCATTCTGGATATTGACGCACGGGCGAAGGTCGCTGGATGTGATTTACCCGGTTCCGCGGATCAATCAGATAGACATCCCCCGTCTGTAAGTCCAGTCATCACGAAGCATAAGTAATCCCTCCTTGTCTTCGCAGATATTCCTTTATGCAAAAGGGCGAGCATCGCTGCCTGCCGTATCTAAACAGATCTGTTCTGACCTGCTTATTACGTATGTTATCCCCATTTGTCCTCGACACCCCTGGGAACTGGCAGACTCTCTGTCCTGCCGGGAATGCATTCAGGCGTCCGGTTGCTTCCGGATCCATGGGACTCTAACCCTCCGTGGTTCTCACCGAGCTGCGTGCAGAAGTATCAGTTATGCTGCGACGGATCAATGCTGTACTCGGAAGCAATCCGGGCTTACAGACCGGTTCGCTGCTCCTGTTTTTAGGACAATCATTGCGCTTCCCGCTGATGTGGCTCCCCGTCACAGGGGTGTGCCTGAAGAATGTAGATTCAGTTTTCAGGATCTAAACAAGAACTGCTTGGCTCCTGACATGTACCAAGTTTAGCTGTGCAGATGATAAAAGCTTTGAGACTGATACTACAGTTTGTTGTGCTGGTTATATAGATTCGTGAGATTCAATGATGATTACAATACTATAGTGGATAAGAATGAAGTGTTCTTGACTCAACAGCCAGCATATTTACAGATGTTGTAAAATATGTCGAAGACTTTCGCAGAAGCAGTGCGGTGAATATAGTATATGAAGGAGACGTCTAAGACAAGCGCAATGGGATGAAGATAATTCGAAAAATGACATATTCATTCAACATATCAACAGAAGACAAGGTAATTTGCTTACCTCTTTTCGCTCCACGTTTTCCTTGACGGTCAAGGTTCATCTGGCTAAAATAGAATAAATTCTCTCATCCGAGATCAATAATTCATCATTGACTCACTACATTGGAATTTTGATTTTTAAAAGGAGTCCGACGATCTATGAGTACACTTGCCAAGCCAATGAAGTCGCATGGAATGCTTGAGTACATATGAAAAGCAAAGGAATCACGTTCAATATCGTTTCTCCGGAAGATGCCGTCAGTACATGGAACAAAATAACTATTTTCGTGCGGCATCCTACCGCAAGAACTATAATAGACGACTTGATTCAAAAGCAAAATCCATGAGACGAGTATGTAAATCTAGATTTTGGATATCTTCAGGATCTTGCCATTATCGATATGGAACTGAGATACACATTTTATTCAACTCCACTTGATATTGGGCATTTTGCAAAAATGGATCTTCTAAGGGAAATTGAACGTCATAACGAAGACGGTTATAAAATCGTCTTGGATTTTTCTCAATGCTCAGAAAGCCGACAGAAAAACACATTACAATCAGATTGCAGCAAAATCAGAACAGCTATTACACGAAAGACGTCTATAATAAATATAATCCTGATTTCCTGCTTGGGTTTTTAGAACTCTTCCTTTTGGTACAATCCTTGATTTTGTCTCTTTTGACTGCTTTAACTGCTCAAAGCCGATGTACGAGTCGCTTTTTATATCATGATAAGATGTAAAAGTGTACGAAACTGCTCTGTGCCTACAACGACTGCTTCATCAATGACGTTCCATATCGGTACTACACCATATGAGACCAAGTATCCTGTAAACCAAAAAGTTATCCGTAATCCTCGCTTTCACCCCGATTCTCAGAACGTCGGATGCAGAATGAACGGATGCAGGAGCTAATATATGTTCTCTATATCCATCTCGAAATCGTAACCAGCATAGGTGTCCACAAACGAGCCGCTCAAAAATTACATGCATTTAAAAGATCGGATGATGAGGCACGCTGACTATTACAATACAAATCAGTTGATTGCCGCGAATTTCAACTTTTTGAAACTGGTCAAGTGACAACTGGTTCTCCATCGTTTTCAAACTAATGGCACGTCGAAAAAGCAGCAATGCTTTGTAAAGGGCTTCTATCCCCGGGATCGAGCCTATTGATCAAAAACCTGCAGGTACCACAATTATGGTATCTGCAGGTTTTTCTTCTCTCTGGAGCAACCAAACCAATTCCATGAGGTTTGCATCAGGACTCAGTTGTCTCTATCTCACCTTCTGGATTGTAGCCTGTGTATCAGTACTTCGGCGGTGTTACCCATATCCTGGTTCCGGATAATACCAAGACAGCTGTGATCCATAACAATGACTGGTATAATCAGGAACTCAATACCATCTACCATGAGATGGCGGAGCATTAAAATCTCCGCTGCAATAATGCCCCGCTGCGACATAATCCTCCACTTTTATTATGTGCAGAGGCCTTAATAGGCAGAGTTAAAACCGGAAATCGGATCTCCGGGGTTTTCTCTGCACATTCTGTTCCCTGCGGTCAGCAGTCTTTCTCAAATGCCAGATATCATTGTTGTACTGGTCGATCGTTCTGTCGGAGGAGAAGTAGCGCCTTGAGCGATATTGACTGCCATCTTCTTCGCCCAGCCATTCTGTCCTCATAAGCTGCCAGAGCCTTGTCCTTGGTCTTGCAGTAACTCTCGAAGTCAGGGAATGTCATGAACCAGTCTTTGCCCAGCAGCTCGTCATAGAGCTGCTTGAGGCTTTCCTGTCGCTGGCTTCGAGCATCTCTTCACTGACCAGGAAGTCCACAGCCGCGGCAAGTCTCTTGTCCTTCTTATGCCAGTTCTTTGCGACGTAATCCGCGTTCTTATAGTGCTCGATGACCTCCTCGGAGGACTGTCCGAAGGTGAAAATATTGTCTTCCCCGACAAGTTCCGCGATCTCGACGTTCGCTCCGTCCATAGTTCCCAGCGTCACAGCGCCGTTGAGCATCGAACTTCATATTGCCGGTCCGCTGGCTTCGCTTGGAGCCAGTGAGATCTGCTCGGAAATGTCCGATGCGGGGATCAGTTTTCTCCGCCATGGACACGTTGTGGTTGCTGAGCATGACGACCTTAGTGAGGACTCACTTCAGGGTCGTTGTTCACGATGCTGCTGAAGGCGAGGATCGCATGGATTATATCGCTGGCGATCGCATGCACGGGAAGCTGCCTTTGCGCCATACCGTGACCGGTCTTCTCGGCCTGTGACCGTCCTGACGTGCAGGTAACGGTCGATGGCCCCTAGGAGGTTGAGCTGCTGTCTCTTGTACTCGTGCGGGCGCTTGATCTGCACGTCATAGACGGACTCAGGGTCAACCTTGTCGCCCTGATATTAGTTCAAGCCATGCGGAGAACTTGTGTTTTTCGTGTTCTTCCTGTTCAGGATGCACTGCAGGAAAGTCTCATCCTCCGCGTAAGGAATAAGCTGCTCAAGCTGTCTGGCGTCCGTCTTCCAGCCCTCGCCGATCTTCTCGGTGATCAGCTCTATCAGCTCAGGTTGCACTCGATGACCCATCTGCGGAAAGTGATGCCGTTGGTCTTGTTGTTGAACTTCTCAGGATAGAGCTTGTCGAAATTGATGAGCTCTGTCTCCTGAGAATGTCAGTGTGAGTCTCGCTGACGCCGTTCACGGAGTGGCTGTAGTGAATGTCCATGTGGGCCATATGCACGTTGCCGTACTCGTCGATGATCTGAACGAAGGTTCTTCATATTTTGCCTTAACAGCGTCATTCATCCTCTTGATGATCGGCATAAGGTGCGGCGACAGCCGTCGAAGAGTGCTGGGGCCATGTCTCCAGTGCCTCAGCAAGGATCATTATTGGTTCGTAGGCACTGAACATCAGTCACAATCTGATATGCTTCTTTTCTCCTCAATGCCCTTTTCGGTCAGAAGGCGCACCAGTTCGGAATGACCAGAGAAGGGTGCGTATCGTTGATCTGGATCGCCGCGTAGTCAGCAAGGTCATGCACGGTTGCTGCCGCGCTCCACGCTCGTCGAGGATCAGCTGGGCGGCGTGCTGACCATGAAATACTCCTGATAGACGCGGAAGCTTTCCGTCCTCATCGCTGTCGTCGGGATACAGGAAGAGGTCAGGGTTTTTCTCGATCTCTTTTTGTCAAAACCGATGCCGGGCCGATCGGTCCCTCATTGACCGTGTCCAGGTCAAGAGACGAAGCGTCCCGCACTTGCTTCCGTAACCTGTGACATCGATCTCACACATGGTGGAAGAAGCTCCAGATCGCCGCACTGCACCTGTATAGTGCTTGTCGGTGCGCTTCATCCAGTTGGCCATGCCCCACTTGCGCCAGTAGTCAGGTCTCATGTGCGCTTGCGGTCACTCGAAGGACTGTTTGAACAGACCGCGGTGGTAGGCCAGGCCTACGCCGTCAGCGAGGGAAGGCCCAGTGTCGCAAGGCTGTCGATGAAGCAGGCTGCAAGTCTGCCAAGGCCGCCGTTTCCGAGGGAGCTCATATTCAAATTCCTCCGCTCCGTAATGTCTTTCCCAGCCTCAGCCAGTTCCGCTTTCACATCATCGTAGATGCCGAGGTTGATCAGGTTGTTTGGAAAGAAGTTTACCGATCAGGAATTCTGCCGAAATATAGTAACCTTTCTTCTTTCCGCTGTTGTATCCCTGTCCTGCAGGCATCCTGCGTCAGGGCCAGCGCCGCGTTGTAAAGTTCCAGAATCGTGCACTCTGCTAAGTGCTTTTCCAGTGTAATCTGAGTTTTAATGTATTCATTACTGCCTCCTGCGGAAGATCTCACTGCTTACAATGGTTCCATATTATTAGAATGCATTATAATGATTTATATGTGTGATAATCTTGCAGAATAACGGCAAATAATAGTACAATAATGATATTAATTAATTCAGCACAAAGAGGAGGCACAAAGAAGGGTTCCGTTTTATGAATCTCGAGGAATACTCACAAAATACAGGAGAGACCCCTGCTGCATGAGCAGCCGGGTTTTCGCCTAACACTCACCTGTGTACCGTCCCCCAGGACTTTGCCCGGAGCGGATCTGCACTGGCACGACCAGATGGAGATCATCTATGTCAAAAAAGGGCGCGGCACAGTGACCGCCTCTTCCCGCAAATATCCCGTCATGGCCGGTTCCATCATGCCCATCCTCCCGGTGAACTCCACGCCATCGACGGCGACCCCGGCGTGCGGATGGAGTACGAGAATGTCATATTCCCCCTCTCCCTTTTTGGACAATCAGGTTGAAAAACGACTGGGCAAGGCGCAATATTTCCAGACCCCTCTGCAGATGGGGGTCACTGCGCTTCCCCCGCCCGATCTACGCGGACGCACCGCGATGCACGCCGAGGTATCCGCTGCCCTTGACGCGGCTGACGATGCCTGCAGCAGAGGCCTGACGGCTATTCTCTTTTGGTGCGCAGCAGCCTGTTTCGTTTTTCTTTGCGCTCTACACCCATCGGATCCGAGAGGAAAGCTTACCGCCGTCCCCTACGAGGACGCCATCAAGCGGAGTCCTGCTCTACGTCCAGAATCACTTTTGAGCCGATCACGATGGCGACGCCGCAAGTCTTATTGACTACAGCGACGCTCACTTCATGCGGGTCTTCCGCCGCGAGACGGGATTCACTTTCGGCGAATACCTGTCGGATTACCGGCTCGATTACGCGTCCCTATCTGCTCAGGGAGCGCCGGACTCTGTCGGTGCCATCGCCTCCCTGTGCGGGTTCGACAACTTCTCTTATTTTATCCGGCGCTTCCGCCGCAAATACGGAATGTCCCCGAGGGAATACCGCTCTCACGGGCGCCAGAATACAAAAAGCCCGTAAATTAAGGCTTTACGTACACATTTTCTCCGTTTTAAGAAGATCGTAAAACAGTATACTAATAAATACAAACTGTCACGATTCTGCACAGTTTTCATTTCCTGCGGCGCGCCTGTATCAAAGGCTGTCGGGATGGTATGTAGGAGTTCCCAAAGGAAAAGTGGGTGGACGCCCGCCGGGAAGATGTACTGGATGCGCCATACTTCCACGTAGTCTTCACTGTCCCGGAGGAACTGAACCCGGTAATCTATAGCAACCAGAAGCTTCTGTATGATGCCCTTTATCACGCTTCATCTGACACACTGCGGGAACTGGCCTCAGACAGCAAGTATCTTGGTGCGGATATCGGGTACATCTGTATTCTCCATACCTGGGGGAGTGGATGAACTTCCATCCCACATCCATGCCGTTGTGCTTGACGGCGGTCTTGACTCCAAAAACCATTGGAAAGACAACGGAGAAGAGTTCTTTCTTCCTATCAGGGTCATTTCGCGTCTTTTCCGTGGCAAGTATCTTGCGGAGCTGAAACACCTTTGGGAAGATGGAAAAGCAGCTTGAAATTACACTAAAAAGAGACGGGAAATGAACAGAAAGGAGCAGGAAATGAGTAGGATGTTGATACTGTCCCCTCTGGATGGCAGGGTGATACCGCTGGAGGAAGTGCCGGATGAGGTTTTCGCGGAAAAGGTGCTGGGAGACGGCGCAGCCATGATTCCTGAGATGGAAACATTTACAGCCCGATAGACGGCGAGATCGTCTCTGATTCGGAGAGCCTTCATGCCGCTACGGAATCGGTCTGACGCCGGGATCGAAATGATCGTCCACTTTGGCGCTTGAGACCGTGAACCTGAGGAGAGAAGGTTCTCCCCGAAGGTGAAGGTGGGGACAGAGTGAAAGCGGGTCAACTTCTCTGTACAGCGGATATGGACTTCCTGAAGTCAAAGGGCATCAACACGGTGACGCCGGTGCTGGTGACAGACGGAGCAGAGGAGGGAAGCTTCTCTGTAAAGACAGGAGAGATCCGCCATGGGGAAGAGATCGATGACTGCGGAGATCAGCGTGGATGCGGCAGCCGCCGCGGATGGAGATGCGCAAAGCGGGACCCTCGGACGCACAGCCGGCAGGCAAGGCAGCTGCGGCAGCACCCTCCGCCAAAAAGAAGTTCCCCATCGACTTTGACTTCCTGCAGAGCTCGGCAAGTCCCTCATGACCGTGATCGCGGTCGCGCCCGCCGCGGGTCTGATGATCAGTCTCGGCAACATTCTGACGATGTGCTTCCCGGAAGGCTTCGGCCTCATGGCGGGCAATACCATGGCCCAGATCGGCTGGGCGATCATCGGAAACCTGCACATCCTGTTTGCTGCCGCCATCGGCGGTTCCTGGGCGAAGGAGAAAGCGAGAGGCGCCTTTGCCGCAGATCATTGCTTTCTGTCTCATCAATGTCGTCACCGGCGCCATGCTGGGTGTGAGCTCGACATGCTGGAAAGATCCGACAGCAGTCACCCACACGCTGCTCGGAAAAGAGATCCTGGTGAAGGATTACTTTGTCGACATCCTGGGAAGGCCCGCGCTGAACATGGGCGTGTTCGTAGGTAATATCGCCGGTTTCGTGGGCGCCAACGCCCAATAAGCGTATAACTTCCGGAAGCTTCGGACGCTGTCTTTCTTTAACGGCAGAGATTTGTTCCCTGGGTGATCTTCTACTCTACGGTGACGGCGATCATCTTAAGCGTAGTGTGGCCGGTGGTGGGGCGGCATCAATGTTTTTCGGTGTGTGGATCGCGAACTCAGCTCCCACCTCCCCATTCTTGCCCCGTTTATCTCACGGCACTCTGGAGCGTCTGCTGCTCCCCTTCGGCCTGCACCACATGCTGACCATTTCCCATGAACTATACCTCTTTCGGAGGCACCTACACGATCGCTTCAGGAAGCAACTTGCCGGGGCCAGGTGTTCGGACAGGATCCGCTTTGGCTCGCCTGGATCACGGATCTCATCAACTTTAAGAACGCGGGCGACTACCGCTGCCTATACGAACCTCCTCACTACGGTGACGCCTGCCCGCTTCAAGGTTGGCCAGATGATCGGCGCCACAGGCGCCTTCTCGGCATCGCCCCGGCGATCTACCGCCGGGTGGAGCGAGCGCAGGGCAAAAAGTACAAGTCCATGATGATCCCACTGCGGCCGCGGTCTTCCTGACCGGTGTCACGGAACCTCTGGAGTTCATGTTTATGTTCTGCGCACTGCCGCTCTACTGGTGTACGCAGTTCTCCAGGGCTGCGCGTTCGCCTTGGCGGCATTATCCACCTCAGGCTTCATTCCTTCGGGAACCTGGGTTTCCTGACCCCGCGTTCCCATGGCGCTGAAGGCGGGGCTTGCCGAGGGCATGGTAAACTTTTTGATCTGCGTGGTCGTGCTTCTTTGCGATCGGTTGCTGTGGCGTATTTCATGATCGGAAAGTTCGGCTACGCGCTACGCCGAGCCGTCTGGGAAACTACATGGGATGACGAAGGCAAGGAAGAGCGGGCCCGCTGCCGGCGCATGGCAGGAAACGCAGCGGGCGGGAACAGCCAGCCCGAGCGTATCATCTCCCTCCTTGGCGGACGGGAGAACATTGGTTGTGGACGCCTGCATGACCAGGGCTCCGCGTGACAGTGAAGGATCTCTCCAAGGTGGCTGAACTTCCGGCGTGGAGGCGAGGGCGCCATGGGCCTTGTGAAGAAAGACAGCGGCATCCAGGCAATTTACGGACTGCAAAAGGCGGACGTGCTGAAATCGGATATCAGCGATATCCTGTAACAATTCAGCGCGGAAAAATGAGTGAAATCTGCCCGGGGAGCCTGCTCACCGGGCAGATTTTGCTCAATACGCAGAGGAAAGACCATGAGACTGCTTTACTATCAATATTCACAGCCATGGAAGTGACTTTGAACCGAGACTTTATCATCAGAAGATGAAGGCGCTGGCGGCGTATTTGAAGGAAGAAGAGATCGATGCCGCGGCGATCCAGGAATGCAGTGAAAGAGGAGGACAGGCCGGTGGCCTCGGCCCCCTCCCCGCCATTGGGTGCCGGCCAGATACGGACTCCCGCGTCCGGAGGATAACTGTGCGCTGGTGCGCGGAGGAACTCAGGGCCTGCAGCAGGGATACTGGTGGATATGAATGACGAAGCTCGGTACAGAAAAATACCAATGAGGGTCTGGCCATCTTCAGCCGCCGCCCTGTTACAGGCGCGGACAGTTTCTATATTTCGGCGTCGGGACTTCTCCAACTGGAAGACCCGGAGGCGCTGGTGGCCTGCACCGCTGACGCAGGCCCTGCCTTTTGAGCGTCCATGGGATGGTGGAATGATCCGGAGGAAAAACTTCCGAGGGGCAGATGGAACGGCTGCAGAAGGCGCTCCGCGAAAGGAAGCTTCGTCCGCGGACGGTTCTGACAGTTTCCTTATGGGAGATTTCAACAGTCCCGCAGCGATCCGCGGAGAGGGAAGGGACATGGTCGCAGACGTCGGGTGGCAGGACAGATGTGAGGATGCCGAAATAAAAAGACAGCGGCATCACCGTTCCGGAAACATCGACGGATGGAGGACGGTGAACATGCGGGCATGCGCCTGGATTATATCTGAATGCCAAAAGAGCACAGGGGTGCTTCAGTCAAAGGTGGTTCTGGACGGGATCAGCGGGCGGTGCTTTCCGACCATTTCAGAGTCCTGGCGGTGATCGAGATGAATAAAGGAGCAGACAGCATAGAGAGAAAGTGGAATTCTTCTTGCCATCAGCAGCCTTCCTTCCGAATACGGGATCGGCTGCTTCAGCGAGAAACATATGGGTTTGCGGATTGCTTCTCAGAGGCGGGCCAGAGTTACTAGCAGATCCTGCCGCTGGGGCCGGTGGGATACGGAGATTCACCGTACCAGTCCTTCTCCACCTTCGCGGGCAACCCTTACTACATTTCACCTGAGACGCTGGTGGAAAAGGGATGGATCACTGAGGCGGACTGCCGCAAAGCCGGCCTTTCTTCCGACCCGCGCGGTGTGGATTACGTGCTGCAGTACCAACGCCGCTATGAGCTGCTCCGGAGCGTGCAGAAACAGCCGGATCGAGAAGATGAGAAGTTCCGGGCGTTCACGGAGAAGACGGAATGGCTTCGGACTACGCGCTGTTCATGGCTCTGAAGGAAGAGAACGGAGAAGGCCCTGGTACGAATGGGAAGATCCGCTGAGACTCAGGGATCCGGAAGCCTTGGCCGCGGCGCGGGAACGCCTGGAGGAAGGCATCGGTTTCTGCAGTTTCCTGCAGTTTGAGTTTTACGAAGAGTGGATGCAGCTGAAGGACTACGTGAACCGGAAGGGAATACGGATCATCGGAGACATCCCGATCTATGTATCCCTGGACAGTTCAGACGTCTGGGCGGATCCGGAACTTTTCCGACTGGATGAAAACCGCCGACAGACCGCGGCGGCGGCTGCCCGCCGGATGGCTTCAGCGCTGTGGGACAGCTCTGGGGTAACCCACTCTATGACTGGGACTATCACAAAAAGACCTGTTTTGCCTGGTGGCTGAAACGTCTTAAAAACTGCTTTGATATTTATGATGTGATGCGGATCGACCATTTCCGCGGCTTCGATGAATATTTTTCCATTCCTGCCGGTGCGGAGGACGCAAGAGCAGGCCATTGGGAGAAGGGACCCGGCATGGATCTGTTCCGGAAGGTCTCGGAAGCCTTCCCGGAACGGGAGATCATCGCGGAGGATCTGGGGTATGTGACGGACGGTGTCCGGCAGCTGGTGAACAGAACGGCAGTATCGGGATGAAGGTCGCATGAATTTGCCTTTGACTCAAGAGATTCCGGCTGTGCGGAGGTTACCTTCCCACAATTACGAAAAGAACAGTGTGGTCTACACCGGCACCCCATGACAACGAGACGGTGATCGGCTGGTTTTCCGAGGGCCTGAGCGGAGGAGGAGAAGGCAGTCAGAGACTATTTCTGCGACCATACGACTCCCGACGCCGGGATGCATATCCCCTGATCTCGCGCCGCCATGCGAAGCGTCAGCAGACTCTAGCATCATCCCCATGCAGGAGCCTTCTGGGGTACGGAAACGAGGCAAGGATGAACGCTCCTTCCACCTACGGAAACAACTGGAAATGGCGTCTTCTGGAAGGATGAATTCGGAGAGAGAGGTAGAAGACGCTGTATGAGATCACGAAGCGGTACGGAAGGATCGGAAAATGAGAAAAAGAGGAAGGAGCTGCCGCAATGGTGTACTACCGTCAAAGAGGACAGTGAATAATTAAAACTCTTTACCGCCAGTCAGAGCAATAATCGGCTGGCGGTATTCTTCTCTCCACGCAACATCAGAAATGCATCATGGAATTCCGCAGGTGTCATCAGATGGTATGGGATGACTGTGGAGAATCGGGCTAATCAAGGCGCGTGCCTTTGAAATCTAAAATCCTCGGCACTAATTTCTAATGCCCTTTAGACATTCTCCGTATATAATTGCCATATTTTCTAATTTGTTTTCGGTTTGAGCACCGGTAAACACCGCTGCCTACGAAAAACTCACGACCTCCGCCATTTTTAGCTTGTGTCCCCTCTGAGGACTTACTCCGGAATTAGAGCCTGTATTTTTAGAGTTGCATCTAATCGGATCTCTGTTTTTAGATGAAAACAGGGAAGATTGTGCAATCTTCCCCTGTCGAGACCTGTCCCCGGGCGGTTGAACCGCCGACGTTTCGCTGTAGGCGAGACCCTCTATCCAGCTGAAGGTACGAAGACATATTGGATTTTCCTTTATTTTCAGAGGCTTTGCCGCTCTTCGGCACTCTATCCAGCTGAGCTACAGAAACCTATGTTATAATATTATAAAAGCTTTGCGCAGGACTGCAAAGCAGGAACAAGGAGGATCGGGCACATGCACATAGAAACACTCGGCAGTAATACAACTTCCTGTCTCCACGGCACTCCATATACTAACTCGAATCGGACTTTCTTTCGCATCACCTCGGACAGGGAGCAAATTTCTCTCGACTTTATCGACGAAGAACGCAGGGGCTGCACGCCACGGCTTTGGACTCCGCCTCATCTCGGCAGGAGGGCGCCCCCTCGCATTCTCGACTATATGCAACGCCCCGACGGTTATGTCTGTTGTCCCTTCTTATTTTGGATGCCTCCGCACAGCGACAAGGACTCGAGGCGAGCATTCACGTTTGAGACCCTGGTTCGAAGCCGTGGCGCTACGCATTCGCATCGACGTGGTCAATGACTACGGGCAATTTAATTCCTTCTGGCAAACGCTCGGCTTCGTGAGGCGAAGCGAA
>BNJU01000389.1_pt1 | contig 16278 bp, 20 predicted proteins | sample 8539281 | NCBI WGS metagenome assembly BNJU01 (sample SAMD00202456, study PRJDB9452) | human saliva metagenome | isolation source: human saliva | place: Japan
CTTTGAAACGGGAGACCAACGAACGAACAACGACAACCGTGTGCCACCACCCGCGCCACGGCTGTTTCAGATGGTCAGGCACGAGGCGCGTGAGCGTCCTCCTGGCAACATATCAGAGATTGATTGCAGATGCCTTCGCCTAAACAGCCAAGGTTACTTGTTATAAGACACCTGTTGACTAGCTTCACGCTTTACCCGCTACTGTTTTACCATAAAATGATCAATTTGCAAAGGGAAGGTACGGCTTTATTTCAATTTGAGAGAATGTAAACTTGCTACCCTAAGCCATACTGACTTTCTGCTGAGATGTCGCCGCCAAGCTGATGGGCTAGTTCTCGTGCAATCGCAAGTCCTAAGCCATGACCACCTGTCTTCATATTGCGCGAAGTTTCTACACGATAAAGTCGTTTTAAAGATCTTTTCCAAATCCTCAGGATGAATCCTGACCCTCGTCTTTCACACTGATTGTCAGCTCTTGTTCTGTTAATTGGGCAAGAACCTCGATTCTGGTTCCTGGTTCTGAATATTTAAAAGGCATTGTTTAACAAATTGACTAAAATGCGAGAAAGTTTGTCATAATGGCTCTTGACTTTCGCTGACTCAGGTGTTACTTGAATGTAGACATCTCGCTCCTCTTGTTCAATCTGAAGTTGAAATTCACTCATCGACTCAATCAACAGCTGATCTAAAAAGACCTCATCGACTTCTTCATCAGCAGTATCTTGAGGTTGTGTGTTAAGAGTCAAAACATCCAATTCCTCTACTAGCTTGTTTAGACGCTCAGTTTGCCGACCAATCGTGGCTAAGTAGTGGAGCCTCTCCTCTTCCTTAATCACCCCATCTAGAATTCCCTCTACAGTAACCTGAATGGAGGTAATGGGAGTTTTAATATCGTGAGAGAGCTGCGCAATCATCATTCTCTTTTCTTGCTCGCTCTCATCAAGTGATTGAAAGATGGCTTGCAAATTGTGGGACATGTCATTAAAAGCCTGGCCCAGCTCTTGAAACTCTAATGGGCCTTTGGTTTCAATTTCTGTGCTGAAATCCTTGCTGGCTATATCCTGAGCTTGTTTTTTCAAATGTTTCAGAGAAGAAAAAACAGGCGACAAAAGAAAGATGCTCACTGCAGCGCCAATGAAACTAGCAATCAAGGTCATTCAACTAGAAAATACACTTCACTTTTTCTCGATCAACATTCGTTGGACTGCCCAGAAAAACAACCAAAATCGTTAGTAGAGTCGACACTAGATACCCACTAAAATATAGTTTTTTTAATTTCATTTTCTACCTCTTGGTTTTTCCATCTTATAGCTCAAACCCCAGACAGTTTTTGATAGCAGGAGCATTTGAATTTGTATACTTGGTCAACTCTTGCCTCAAAGCATGGATATGAACATTGAGTGTATTGGTATCATCCATAGTCCTCTTGCCATACCTTCTCATAAAGTTCCGTCTTTGAAAAGACTCTCTCAGGATTGCTGGCTAATACCCATAGAAGTTCAAAAGGATTTTACTGTCAATTCCAAAGGTTGGTCCCCTATGCGAACCTCATGAGTCACATGGTTGATCACTAAGTCACCAAGCTCGATCCGCTCTGTCTCACCTCCACGGCTAAGGCGACGTAAGATATTATTCACTCTTAAAACCAATTCGCGTGGACTAAACGGTTTTGGCTATGAAATCATCTGCCCCCATACTTAATCCATAAATCTTATCCTGCTCGCTTGTCTTAGCAGTTGTAAAGAGAAAGGGTTGATCAGGAGCAATATATTGAACCTCACTGATAAAATCATAACCGTCCATATTGGGCATCATGATATCTGTGATGATGAGGTCAATAGATTTTTTTCTGAAAAGTTCTAATCCCTCCTTGCCATCATGGGCGACTAAAACATCGTATCCTGACTGTAAAAAGATAGCGGTTTTGAATATCTAGAATATCTATCTCATCATCAACCAGCAAAATTGTCTTTTTCATCTGACGCTCCTCTGATAAAAACAGTGTTATACTTGCCTTAGTATAACACTATTTCTTCTAATATTTAAATGATTTGAATCTTAATCTTCTCGTTTGGTTGTCAAACCTAAAAGTCCAACAAGGCCTGCCAAGGCTATACCAAAGATACCAAGGCCAGCTGTAGCCGTTTGAGCTTCCCCAGTATTTGGTAGCATAGGTTGCCCATCATTTTTCCTAGTCTTAGCCATGGAATTATCTGTGGAATCAGCCGTTCTCATCTCTGAAATATGGGCTTCTTTCGTCATACCTTTCATTTTTGTTCATTGAGTCTGACGTAGAAGAAGACATAGATATCTGATCTCCTTGAGGAGTTCTGGACATCATTTCTGATCCATGAAGTCGAATCGTTACTTGACGAGTAGCAACTAGATTGCTCAAGTCAGGTTTGCCATCTTTAGAACCATACACTTTGACAGTAGCTTGGTAAGTGTGAGTGCCATTGGCACGAAGTTGGTCTAGAAAGGGCTTGTCCTTCTTTGCCTGTCGTGTTGCCATTCAAATCTACTTCGTAGAAATGTTGGCCTTTAGCCAAAGCCTTCAAGTGGCAATAGCGCTGGGTTATTCAGCTGTTCCATTGTCAGACCATGGGGCTTTGTCTGAGGCTTTTAACAAGAGACGAGTCAACATACCATCTCCACCAAAAGCTTCATATGGAATAACTTGGTTGACACCTGCCAAGAAAGGTCCAGGAACATTTGCTTTTTCAAGGTAGCTAGCTGGAACATCAATCATGTCTTTAACATTGTTAACAACAGACTCTTTAACCTGATTTGGTGTGGTTGAAGCATTCAAGTTAACAGTCAAATCCTTAGTCGCTACAAGATTTGTCAAATCAGCCTTGCCATCTTTAGCACCGTAAACTTTGATGGTAGCTTGATAGCTTTGAGTGCCGTTTTGTTTCAACAAGTCTAACAAATCTTTATCAGATTTTCCTTGAGTGCCAGCCAAATCTACTTCATAGAAGTAAAGACCTTTGCCTAATTTCTCTACTGGTGGAAGGGCAGGATTTTTAGCTGAACCGTTGTCTGACCATGGAGCCTTGTCTGAGGCCTTCAAGATAAGGCGAGTCAACATACCATCACCAGCGAAGAATTCGTAAGGAATAACTTGGTTGACACCGGCGGTGAATGGACCTGGGAAGTTAGCTTTATCCAAGTAAGTAGCTGGAACATCTACTGTGTCTTTAGTATTGTCGGCTACACCTTTTTGCACTTCAGCTGGGGTAGTCAAGCCATTCAAGTTGACATCCAAATCTTTTGTCGCTACTAGGTTAGTCAAATCAGCCTTGCCGTCTTTGGCACCGTAAACTTTGATGGTGGCTTTATAGCTTTGTGTACCATTTTGTTTTAAGAGGTCAAGTAGCTCTTTATCAGACTTACCTTGAGTGCCAGCCAAATCTACTTCATAGAAGTAGAGCCTTTGCTCAATTTCTCTACTGGTGGAAGGGCGAGGGTTTTTAGCTGAGCCATTGTCGGACCATGGAGCCTTGTCTGATGCTTTCAAGATAAGGCGAGTCAACATACCATCACCAGCGAAGAATTCGTATGGGATAACTTGATTAACACCGGCTGGGAACGGGCCTGGGAAGTTGGCTTTGTCCAAGTAAGTAGCTGGGACATCTACTGTGTCTTTAGTATTGTCAGCCACACCCTTTTTGCACTTCAGCTGGAGTTGTTGCTGGTTGCGCTTCACTGACTTCACGGTCTTGCCCAGAAACTGTAGACGCAGGACTTTCCACAGGTTTAACTGCATCTTCTGTTTGTTTCTTAGAGTCAGGTTGTGCTTGCACTTCTTCTTTTGGTTCTACTACTTGATCTTTAGCATCGGTATCCGATTTTTCTGAAGAGTCTGTAGCATCCAAACTTGTTTTTAGGTGTTGGAACAGACTGTTCTGAAGGAAGAGCTACATCGACTGCTTCTTTGAGAACCTCTACTGGTAAGTCGCTCTTTGCACTCTCGGAAGCAGCGTCTGGCACGACTTGAGCAGGGGTTGGATTGACGACGTCAGCACGTGCAGAACTTGGTTGATCGACTAGGACAAAAAAGCCACTGGCTACAACAACTGAAGCGACACCGACACTTAGACGGCGAATAGACCAACGAGTATATCTCTGATTTTGATTGAATTTCATAGGATTCTCCTAGAGCTTTCTTTTTATGACTCTAGTATAATCTCCTAAATTTAAAAGGATTAATAAAAAGTTGAAATTTTTCTTAAATCCCTCTTATAAAAATACTTATATTGACTCAATGGTTATTGAAAAAAAGTAGCCCTTCCTCTTCTACTCACTCAGCTCTGTTAGAGTATCCAAATGTTGGTTATTAATCACCACCATGATATAGGTGCTTGACCGTAAAAAGGTCATCAGGACCGAATTGAACATCTAGAGGAGCATTTTCATAGTCACGAAATCCAAGTACATTGAGGTTGTATCGCCCACGTAAATCTAGCTGGCTAAGGCTTTTCCCCGACCAAGATTGAGGGAATTCTCATCCCGACAATCGAAACATTCTTGTCCAGCTGAAAGACATCCACGCTGTATTATGGACAAAGATGCTACGCCCTATTTCACCCGCTAGTGTGATGTAACACGCCTTACCATTTTCCAAGATTATAGAATCCGCTCGGTTGCTGTTGGCCGTACCGATAACACGAATAGAGTGCTTTTTTTAATTATAAGAGCAACAAATTTATAAGGTTTGGAAAAATAAAAAGGAAGTCGACCAACCACCAACTTCCTTTTTACCTATTTTTATAATTTCTCCTCTATTTTAAGAAAACTTTTAGGCTTTGCTTTATATACTATAACCATCCTAAAAACTTTTCTTTTTCATAATCTCCCTACATCCAGGGCACAAGTCCTGGATTTTTTGTGTGAACAAAAATTATGAAATTTGAATCATAGCTTTTCTTTTTTTGACTGACTAATCATCTCTAGAAAATAGGCATGAGCCCTTGTATCACCAGTCAATTCTGAATGAAATGAGGTGACAAGCATATGTTTTTCTTTAGCTGCCACGATAGCCACGTTGACTTGAGCTAAAATCTCAACTTCTGGGCCAATGGTTTCAATGATTGGTGCATGAATAAAGACTATAGGGCTATCACCAATTCCCTTTTCGAAGCACTCCATCCTATAATATAATTGTTTTTTTGCCTCTTATTACTGACTATCTTATTCGTAAAGAGCCTGCTTTTTATTGAAAATGTCTCAACACTTCGAAATATTCACCCTATACAAGAAGGTTCTATTGAACTTCTAAACCTCTTACCGATAACTAAAGTCAAAAGTCCTAGGACGAAAAATTCCTCGTAGAAACCGTCAAGCAATCCGTAGACAATAGCCATAGGTTAGGTAAGAAAGCCAGAAACTTATTAAGCACGTCCATAGGGCTAGTAAAAGCTAAAACTTGAGGGCTAAAGTAATTATACTGACCTGACAGAGTGCTGACCATATCAGCGAAGAAATCCATGATCGTGAAAATAAAAGATACCCAAAAGAGAACATACCACTTTAGGCGTATAGGTAATTGTTTAAAGTCAAAATGACGTATCCAGAGATAAATAATCACTAAGACTAAGAGAATAACCTGTAAGTTCACTTGAGTAGGCTGCTCCTTCACTAGCCATATTTGTCGCTGTCTCACTTATTGTTGTGTAAATGGTTGGCGATAGACTAGCCATATACATCTGGGGCGAACGGACAATAAACTGACCAAACATAATGATCGTAATAATACCGATATCAAACCACCTCAGATTCTTTAGAGGTTGTTCGGGACAAATTTTCTTGAGTAAGGACATTGATCTTTCCTTCTATCATCTTCATCGAAGACTGTTTTTCTTTAAGTCTATTATAGATAAAAAAACTTTTAAATCTAACTAGAATTTTCAATAAAAATTAGTATACTGTTAAAAAGAAAAAGCAAGGGAAAGCATGTTTCCTTTTGCTTCATTTTAATTATTAATCGTTCTTTTTGACAACGTTCACAAGTACAATAAGTTGGAGTACTGCTAAAACAAGTAAAACCCTAAATCCATTTTGACTCCCCTGAGCCGTTGCTTGTGCAAAGTCAATCTTATGATTGGTTTGACTTAAGGCAACGATGAGGGAAGCAAGTGTTGTCCCTACTGCTCCTGCAAATTGTTGGAGGGTATTAAAAATAGCATTGGCATCAGCCCGTTGGTCCAAGGGCAATTGCTTTTGTCCGTTAGTCATAACATTACCAAAAGCAACTCCAAGCCCCGTCATAAAAATCATGTAAAAGACAAGGATTAAAGTATTTGAAAGAGAAAGACCGAACACGCTAAATAGCAACTGAGCAAGTACGATAAGGATTGCTCCAATCAGAATTGGTTTACGTGCCCCCATCTTATCTAAAATAATTCCCGAGAATGGTGCAAATCCTGCACCAATCAATGCACCCGGAAGAATCATCAGGGCGGCAAGAGTAGTATTAGAGTGGTTAACCAACTGCACATAGTTTGGCAAGAGGAAACTCATCGCAAGGGATCCCAATTGAAAAGAAAAGAAAGCTATGATATGACCGGTCAGTTTACGATTTTTCAAAATCGAAAGATTGATAATGGGATTATCCAATTTAATTGAACGCCTAATCAAAATGCCAAGACCTAAGGTACCAATCAAAAGCCAACCTAAGACTGAGAAACTGAAGAAAGCATGATCAGCAATTCCATGAAGGCCTAAAATCAAGCCCAAGAAAAGAAAGATGGTAGCCAGTAGACTGAGGATATCTAAAGATTCACGTTTAACCTCACTCTTTTGCTCAATGGAACGAAGCCCTGCTATCAGTGAAGCCAAGAGAATAGGAAACTGAACAAGGAAAATAGAACGCCAGCCAAAATGTGTCGTTAGAAGACCGCCGACGGTTGGGCCAATAGCTGGTGCAACCGCTGTAATCAGTGTACCAACCCCCATCATAAGACCAATCTTACGGCTAGGTATCCGCTCCAAAATGATATTAAACATGAGAGGAAGGGCAAAACCGACACCCAGACCTTGTACCAAGCGACCCAAGACTACAAAGCCAAAGTCAGGAGCTATAAAGTCGATAAGGACACCCAAGACCGACAGCAGATTGGCGATTAGGAAGATAGATTTCATCTTAAAGGAACGCTTGAGGTAGGCTGATAAGGGTACCACACAAGCAACGACTAATAGGTAGATGGTCGTGACCCACTGAACTGTTGATGTTGTTACTGAAAATTCCTTCATCAAAATCGGGAAGGTGATGTTCATGGCTGTTTCACCAGCCACTCCACAAAAGGAAAGGATGCCTGTCGCAAAGATGGCAGACAAGACCTTGGTGGAGATCTTTTCTTCTGACATGAGTATTTATTCCTCCTTGATAAACTTAAAGATTACGATAGTGTTGTAATATTTTGAGAAAGATCTCTCTTCAGCTGAAAATTGCTGGACAAACTCTTCCTCTTCTTTACGAAGATAGGATTGACAGGCAGAAGCAATCTTAACTGCCTTATCCGTTAGCGCAACTGCTTTTTGCCTAGCGTCTTTCAATGAGGTAAAGCGTTCGATAAGATCTTTTTTTCTCCATCCGCTGTAAGAGAACTGTTGTTGTCGAACGCTGAATCTCAAATTCGTGCTCAATGTCACGTTGAAATACCTCATACTTAGCATGATTGGTTATAAAATCGATAATGGCCATCTGATTTCCAGTCAAATCATATTGTTGGGCAAACTGATCAAAGTGGCGCAACATATTGTTATTTGCTTACTTCAACAAGCCTCCAAAATGGTCCAAAAAATAACTCCTTAACCATATTGTTAGCTAACTAGCGTTATGTAGTATAAGAGTTTTAGAAGGTAATGTCAATAACTTTTCAAAAAATTTCCACTCAACTTTCAATAGATTTCGAAAAAACTCAAGGACTTAAATCCTTGAGTTGCTTCACTTAATCTTTTTTGACAGGAATTTCCTTAATAATACGCGCTGGATTCCCACCTAGAACCACATTATCACCAAAGGACTTGGTAACGACTGCCCCTGCTCCAGCTACTACGTTATCCCCTAAAGTCACGCCTGGGAGGATGGTTACACCTCCACCAGCCCAGAAATTATCGCCAATGGTAATTGGTGCCCCATATTCAATGCCTGAATTGCGCTCAGTTGGATCAAGCGGATGAAGAGGTGTTAAAAACTGACAATTGGGACCAATCATAGCATTGTCACCAATCGTGATAGGACAAATATCTAGCATAGTCAAATTCCAGTTAGAATAAAAATTTTTCACCAATATGGATATTGACTCCATAATCGGTAACGAACTGAGGGTTCATAGCAACATTTTCCCCAGTAGAACCAAACCAAGATTTGACAATTTCAGCCCTCTTGAGACAGTTAGGTTCCGCATTAAAGGCCATTTGCTTTTCTCTAGATTTAGCTGCTAAGGTACGCAACTCAGGATCGCTAGGTTTATAAAACTCACCCTCAATCATTTTTTTCCATATTCTGTCGGCATGGCATTCTCCTCTTCTTACTTCTTCTCCTATATTTTAGTATAGAACTATATGTTACCACAAGCGATTGTGTGCTGTAAAAAGTAAGTAAAGTCCTTTTCATACTTTTTATCATATTTAGTAATTTCCGTAGCCTTCAGACCGTTCATTAACAAAAACCAAGTTCTCTATGCAACTTGAGATTTTTCTTTCTATCTGGGCATGCCTGAGTGTTTCAGGTCTTTTTGATTATTTTCCTCATTTACCTTTGTTTGCTTTTTTCCCTCATCTTAATGTTAGTTATGCTATCAACAGATGAACCTGTGTCACCGTTCTTATCGAAATGGTTTTCCACCATATCTTCTTTTTAAATCTAAGCTACTCAACTTCAATCAAGTTATAACAAAAAGTAGATTAGGACTTAATTCCAATCTACTTTCATTCTAGATATTGAATGTTAACATCATAAATCTAACAAGTTTTCCAAATGTGTAACGGCATCTACAAAGTTATCCGCAACGTAAATTGCTACTTTTTTAACAGCCTTTGGAGCATGGGACATACAGTAAGAAATGTCTACCACCTCAACATTCCCAAATAAAAAACACCTCATAGCTAGATTGTTATCTAACATAGAGGTATTTTTTTGTGCTTTTTCTGAGTATTGTTATGTCTTTTGCAATACTAAACTACTAATAGTCCTCACGTTCTTCATCTTTCTTACGTTTAGCAAGAAAAGCAAGACCTGTTGCAGTTGCCAAAGCACCAAATATCATTGATAATGATGAGTTTTCCTCACCTGTCTTAGGAAGAGCATGGCTACCACGTTTTTGTTTAGGATCCTTAACTTCAGAAGACGACTCTGAGGCACTTGTTGAAGCTGACTCTGAGTTCGATACTGATTGTGACTCGGAAATTGACTCACTTTCTGGGGATGATTCGGAATTTGATACAGATTGTGATTCTGAGATTGAGGCACTTAATGACGCTGATTCTGAGTTCGACACTAACTGTGACTCAGAAATTGACTCACTCACTGACGCTGATTCTGAAGCTGATGTACTTGCTGACTCGGACGCACTTGTTGACGCTGATTCTGAAGCTGATGTGCTTGCTGACTCGGACGCGCTTATTGACGCTGATTCTGAATTTGATACTGATTGTGATTCTGAGATTGAGACACTTGTTGAAGCGGATTCTGAGTTCGACACTAACTGTGACTCGAAATTGACTCACTTTCTGAGGCAGACATAGAATTAGAAACTGATTGTGACTCGCTGATTGATTCACTTGTTGAAGCGGATTCTGAATTTGATACTGATTGTGATTCTGAGATTGAGGCGCTCGTTGAAGCCGATTCTGAATTTGATACTGATTGTGACTCGGAATTTGATACACTTACTGAAGCCGATTCTGAGTTCGATACTGATTGTGATTTAAAAATTGACTCACTTGTTGAAGCGGATTCTGAATTTGATACTGATTGTGATTCGGAAAGTGAGGCACTTTCTGAAAGCGGACACAGAATTAGAGACTGATTGTGACTCGGAAACTGAATCACTTTCTGACGCTAAATCGAATTCGATACTGATTGTGATTTAGAAATTGACTCACTTTCTGACGCTGATTCTGAATTTGACAATGATTGTGACTCGGAAATTGATACACTTACTGAAGCCGATTCTGAATTTGACAATGATTGTGACTCGGAAACTGAATCACTTTCTGACGCCGAATCGGAATTCGATACTGATTGTGACTCGGAAACTGAATCACTTTCTGACGCTGACTCGGAATTAGAAACTGATTGCGATTCGGAAATTGACTCACTCGTTGAAGCGGATTCTGAGTTTGACAATGATTGCGACTCGGAAACTGAATCACTTTCTGACGCTGATTCTGAGTTTGACACTAACTGTGACTCGGAAATTGACTCACTCACTGACGCTGACTCGGAATCTGATACTGATTGTGACTCGGAAATTGAGGCACTTTCTGACGCTGACTCAGAATTAGACAATGATTGTGACTCGGAAACTGACTCACTTTCTGACGCTGACTCGGAATTCGATACTGATTGCGATTCTGAAATTGAGGCACTTAATGAAGCGGACACAGAATTAGAGACTGATTGTGACTCGGAAATTGAGGCACTTTCTGACGCTGACTCGGAATTAGAAACTGATTGCGATTCTGAAATTGATACACTTACTGAAGCCGATTCTGAATTTGACAATGATTGTGACTCTGAAACTGACTCACTTTCTGACGCTGATTCTGAATTTGACAATGATTGTGACTCGGAAATTGATTCACTTACTGACGCTGAATCGGAATTTGATACTGATTGTGACTCGGAGATTGAGGCACTTACTGAAGCCGATTCTGAATTTGACAATGATTGTGACTCGGAAACTGAATCACTTTCTGACGCTGACTCGGAATTAGAAACTGATTGCGATTCTGAAATTGACTCACTCGTTGAAGCGGATTCGGAGTTTGACAATGATTGTGACTCGGAAACTGAATCACTTTCTGACGCTGATTCTGAAGCACTTACTGAAGCGGATTCTGAGTTCGATACTGATTGTGACTCGGAAACTGACTCACTTACAGAGGCTGATTCTGAGTTGGAAACAGACTGTGATGTAGATACAGAGGCACTTTCTGAGGCTGACTCAGAATTAGACAATGATTGTGACTCGGAAATTGAGGCACTTTCTGACGCTGATTCTGAGTTAGACACTGACTGTGACTCGGAAATTGAGGCACTTTCTGACGATGACTCGGAATTCGATACTGATTGCGATTCTGAGATTGAGGCACTTGTTGAAGCTGATTCGGAATTTGACAATGATTGTGACTCGGAAATTGACTCACTTGTTGAAGCTGACTCTGAGTTTGAAACAGACTGTGATTCAGAGATTGAGGCACTTTCTGACGATGACTCGGAATTTGATACTGATTGTGACTCTGAAACTGACTCACTTTCTGAGGATGATTCGGAATTTGATACTGATTGTGATTCTGAGATTGAGACACTTGTTGAAGCGGATTCTGAGTTCGATACTGATTGTGACTCTAAAATTGATACACTTACTGAAGCCGATTCTGAATTTGACAATGATTGTGATTCTGAAATTGATTCACTTTCTGACGATGACTCGGAATTAGAAACTGATTGTGAGTCTGAGATTGATTCACTTACTGAAGCGGATTCGGAGTTGGAAACAGACTGTGATGTAGATACAGACGCACTTGTTGAAGCGGATTCGGAGTTAGATACTGATTGTGATGTAGATACAGAGTCACTTTCTGAAGCGGATTCGGAATTTGATACTGATTGTGATTCTGAGATTGAGGCACTTGTTGACGCTGATTCTGATGCCGATGTGCTTACTGATTCTGAAGCACTTATTGACGCTGATTCTGAGTTCGATACTGATTGTGACTCTGAAACTGACTCACTTACAGAGGCGGATTCGGAATTTGACAATGATTGTGATGTAGATACAGAAGCACTTGTTGAAGCGGACTCTGAATTTGAAACAGACTGTGATTCAGAGATTAAGGCACTTTCTGACGCCGAATCGGAATTCGATACTGATTGTGACTCGGAAACTGAATCACTTTCTGACGCTGACTCGGAATTAGAAACTGATTGCGATTCGGAAATTGACTCACTCGTTGAAGCGGATTCGGAGTTTGACAATGATTGTGACTCGGAAACTGAATCACTTTCTGACGCTGATTCTGAAGCACTTACTGAAGCGGATTCGGAGTTCGATACTGATTGTGATTCGGAAATTGAGGCACTTAATGAATCGTAATCGGAGTTGGAAACAGACTGTGATGTAGATACAGAGGCACTTTCTGAGGCTGACTCAGAATTAGACAATGATTGTGACTCGGAATTTGAGGCACTTACAGACGCTGATTCTGACGCACTTGTTGACGCGGACTCTGAAGCTGATGTGCTTGCTGAGTCTGACGCGCTTGTTGACGCTGACTCTGATGCTGATGTGCTTGCTGACTCGGACGCGCTTATTGACGCGGACTCTGATGCTGATGTGCTTGCTGACTCGGACGCGCTTATTGACGCTGATTCTGAATTTGATACTGATTGTGATTCTGAAACTGATGCACTTACTGAAGCCGATTCTGAATTTGACAATGATTGTGACTCTGAAACTGACTCACTTTCTGACGCTGAATCGGAATTAGAAACTGATTGCGATTCTGAGATTGACTCACTTACAGAGGCTGATTCTAATTTGATACTGATTGCGATTCTGAGTTCGAGGCACTTACTGAAGCCGATTCTGAGTTCGATACTGATTGTGACTCTGAAACTGACTCACTTACAGAAGCTGATTCTGAATTTGATACTGATTGTGATTTAGAAATTGACTCACTTGTTGACGCTGATTCTGAAGCACTTGTTGATGCTGACTCTGAAGCGGATGTGCTTGCTGATTCTGAAGCACTTGTTGACGCTGACTCTGAAGCGGATGTGCTTGCTGATTCTGAGATTGAGGCACTTTCTGAAGTGGACTCACTTTGCGAAATACTAGTCTTCAAGGATGTACTCAAGGAACTTGAAACACTCTGTGATTTCTCAGCACTCAATGACGCACTCGTTGAAACAGATTGACTTTGTGAAACGCTAGTCTTCAAGGACTCACTCAAGGAACTTGAGACACTTTTTGAGGCTACCGTGCTCAATGAAAGGCTGGTCGATGCCGATTGCTTAACAGACTCACTTTGACTTTGTGAAATCGATTCTTGCTTAGACTGACTGGTACTTTGCGAAACTGATTGACTGTAATCACTATCCGATAATCTCACCGCTACAACATTAGTAGTACTATCCTTATAAGTAATCGTTACCGTACCATTACTATTAACCGTATAAGACTTAATACGGTTTGCAACCTCTGGATTCAAAGCTGACACAGCCGCAATAATCTTGCTTTTATCCGAATCTGTCAAGGCAGTCAAACTTGTCACCTGAATAATGCTAGTTGGAGCCACTCCTGGTGTACGATCTGCTAATCGTCCCTGAGTAATACGAATCTCACCCAAGCCATTTGGACGATTCATATTTGACGCATTGTCAATAGCAGCAACATTACGTTGCCATGTATTTCGAAAGGAATGATAAAGATCATCCTTCAAATGAATGGTCGTTGTAAGGGTTGCTGGATTATCAGTCGTTGCTGTAATATCACCCGTAATAGGTGCAATATTCCCTGTTCCATACTGACTGCCACCAAAGAAATTCCCGTTTAAGGTATTGTCATTTAAGTCAGCTCTTGCAACGACTTTCAATTCTTTGAGCTTGCCACTGTCATCTGTAGCCGTAAAGGTCAATACAGCGTCATCGCCTGCATAGATAGTGTAGTTTTTCCCACCACCTTCAAGAGGTGTTGACTTAGGTTCCACACCATTGACAGTCAACTTAGCTGTCACTTCAGGACGTGTTCCGTCCGTTACAGCCACGGAATTGCTGGCATCTGAATACACCGCATAATCACCATACATGATACGACCTTTGGCTGTTACACCACCTGTTTGTAACTTAACTGTCGGCGTCACAATCGCTTGACCCGAAGCATCTGCCACTGCTATTCCCACTTCGTCGTCATTATTGTATAGAACAACTGTAGAACCTGGCTCGGCTCCCGTCACCGTCACAGGTGTCTGTGTATATGCCTTATCCAATAATCTCGTTTCAACAGTTGGTGCTGCTAGTCGCTTCACTGGAGCAGTTACATCATTAGTGGTGTTATCTTTATAAGTAATTGTTACCACACCAGACGCTGATACAGAGTACTCCTTGAAGTCCTTCGAAGTTGAAATATTCGGATTAGAAGCCTTAAAAGCCTCCCAAACCTTATCTTTTTCGGCCTGAGCGAGATTACTTGTGTCATTAACAAAAGTGCCCGTTGTCACAGCCGTAATCGGGTTTCGAATGCCATCATTTTGCGGCAAAACCTGAATACGTAATGTACGCGTCACTGATTGCCTAGCTGTATTGGTCACTACAAAAGAAAGATTATAAATTTTCCCAGGTGTCACTACTTCAGTAGCCCCAACAGTTCCAAAGATATTAAAAGCCACAGCACTATTTTTTAGTGCCGACGTCTGAGGTACGATGATGCCATTCACCCGATCACTACCAGAAGCGTAGCCAATGCTTTTAATATTATTTCGTGTAGGAATCGTTTCAACAACATTATAAGCCTGGTTAATGCTGTCCGAATTATACACTGAAATCAAAGCATTGTTAGCCGGACCTAATTTATACTGGGGTGCACGGAGATTGCTATTAGCATCAATACGAGAACCATTACGAGGATCACGTTGACCAGATGTCGCACGAAGAACCGCATTGGCAAGACTATTTCTAGCCTGACGAGCCTGAGCAATCGTAGGCGTCACATCACTGTCACGATCAGCTAGACTGACACGAATGGCATCCAGCACTTTATCTCCCTTGAGAATAGCAGCATCCGTATTTGGCAAATCAACAGCTTGAGCTTTATAGGTATAAATGTCTAAAGCTAAATCTTTGAGATGCTTTTTCTTGTTCTAAGCGCTCAGCATCAGCCACAACCGACGCGGCAAGCATACCAGTCGCAGCTTCAGACAGCTGACGATTACTCAAAACTTCAGACGTCAAGGACGCGTTTAACAAAGCAGACTCCGAGCTCACAAGATTCACGCCATCTTTAGAATCACTACTATCACTATTGCTAACTGACTGAACAGATTCGCTAGAGCTATTCTTCAAAGAGCCGCTCAACATGCTCTCAGATAAACTACGAGAAGAAGAATCCGTCTGACTTGCTGACTCCGACTTAGAGACTAAGAATCTGACAAGGAGGCAGAAAACGAAAGACTCAGTGACAAGGATGTCGATTTTGAAGTCAATTCAGAAACTGACATCGATTGACTACGTGATAAGGACTCATTCAAAGAAGCCTCCGAATTCTGACTTGACACAGTTTCAGATAACTCTTGACTATTTACCTGACTCTCTTGAGCGCTAATTACGGACCCAATATTCCCTAGAACAACTGAATCAGATGTAGCTAAGAGATCAGCCCTAGCTCCTGCTTCACTTTCCAAAATTGGCTGATTAGTCACTTCATCCGCATGAGTCACTTGAGTCGCAACAGTCCCACCTAGTACGGCCCCCGTTGCAAGCACACCCTTTAGCAGTGTCTGACCTGAAAAAGCATGTTCATTCACCTCCACCTGTTGAGTGTTAAGAGACGGAGTATCTACACCCCCTCTAAGCACCTTAAAAAGACCAAAATTCGACATCGCTGAACGAAGCCAGTACTTTCCTGACTTAACCAGTTTTAAAACGTGTCACACGCTCAGTTTCACGATATTGACCTTCATTCCTTCTAAAAACATATCTTCTCCATTAATTCTTTGAATAAACACTCCATTAAATTTTTATCATAAAATTAAGCAAAAATCTCATTTCGAGATTACTTTCAATCAACTTATAAATCCTTTTCTCCCTCAAAAACACTACAATAATCGAAAATCCAACATATATTAAAACTATTTGATATTTTTGGGTTAAAGTATAAAAAAATCCCTACCAATTAGGAAAAACATTTCAATCGATAAAGGGGATTTAATTGTCTTAGTTAGAAGATAATGAGTCACTTATGAAATCTTAGAAGTCTTCACTTTTTCTTCATCTTTCTTACGTTTGGTAAGAAAGGCCAGACCTGTAATTCCGCTTTTTGATAAATTATC
>BNJU01000868.1_pt1 | contig 16277 bp, 21 predicted proteins | sample 8539281 | NCBI WGS metagenome assembly BNJU01 (sample SAMD00202456, study PRJDB9452) | human saliva metagenome | isolation source: human saliva | place: Japan
GCTTCCTTCTAGTTTTAAAAATCTTCCCACTGTTGCAGTCAAAAATAGGGAAAACTTTCTAAACGACTAACTTTAAGATGATAATTTATTTAATTTCTCTAGAGCTGTTTTCAAATAAAATCCTGTGCGGATATTCTTCCCAACTCGTTTGACATTATCTTTCATACTTTGATGAGTCTGCATTAGACAAATTATCAATAACATATTTTAAGTCATATAAAGAGCTAACCGCAATCTACATCCATTATCCAAAATAAATGAGATAAGTAGATTCACCCAAACTACAAGAGGGAAACCGGAGGCTAAATAAAGTGAAGCCTTATGTGAATTATTGTAGCGGAGATATTCGCCAAAACACTACTATGTTTTAGCGCTATCACCATCCCATCAAGACCAAATCCACCTTCAAGGGCAGCGGAAGCTCCTCCTGGTAAAAATGAGCCAGTAAGTTTCATTTGATAAAGCTCTGTTTCATCAAATCCGACACCATAAAGGTTATAGTTGGGTTCATCGGGTAATGAGTAAAGATAGCCTGCTTTTTCCTGCGCTAGACTTCAGCAATAATAACTGGTTGCTCCTTGGTCAGTCCATTCTTTTCCTGCAAAAATCTGAAATCAGATAATCAAAAATATCTAGACTGACAATCTTCTTTCTCATCAATTCCCTTTATCTATAAGAACTGATCCATGATGGAATTGTGAGCGATAATCCCATCCACGAGATTAAAAACATCTCCCTCTGTTAATTTTCATTTCGCAATTTTATTCTAAAAGGAGTAGCTTCGTCATTTACAAAACGCAACGTTTCCAAATCGTGAATTAAAAAGTGAATTTTACCCTCTCTTCCGAACGATTTTTAGCAAATGACATAAAGAATGATGTATCAAAGGAAATTGGATGACGATTTCATCATCTTTATTTAAAAATCAAACGATTTATTCAATGCCCGATATTTATGAATTTGAGCGCCGAGCAAACTCATCTGGTACCATGTCATTCACAAAAACCTCTAGGGGAACATAGCCTAAAATCCGTCAATATAGATTCAACATCATTACGAGCCTTATTACCTGCATTTTTGGCATTATTATTGTGTAAAAATTCTTCTTTAAGTAATATTTCATCTTTCCTATTCTCATTTTTCAAAGTCTGATTTTTCAGGTCAACATTCTTGTAAGATTTTCTTAAAAAGTCAAATCCTTCTCAGAAATTTCAACATCATCTCACACAAAGTAACTTTTTGTTCTTATCATTTAAAACTCTATCAAGTTGATTCACGTGAGTCAGGTCTGAATTCTCCTATATTTTTGACATTGGATAAAACTGATTACTTTCAATTTGCCATTACTGACAAATATACTGATTCACATCCATTCCATAACTCTCAAATCTGATTTTGTGACGTTTTGATCCAAAATCTCTTTTCTCAATTTCCCACAAAGTGAGCTTAAGGTGCTCTTTTTCATGGGAACCGGAAGATGTTAATTCACATACCCTGTCGGCCCCCTATGGAAGTAATAAATATTCTTCAACATTAGAGAACCATATCGATACTGAAGAATTTCAAGGTGAAGTCTTCAGAGCACTCTTACTTGGAAATGACGATAAACTCAACTCAACATTATAGGATAAGTCTCTGCATATGGAGATCCTGGAACTAAAGCATCGTAAACTACTAGAAGCTTCGTTGATTATTCTAAAAATCTGACAGTTTAATATCTTTATTAAGCAAGTGTCAGTATTAAAATAAATAAACTTCTCTAGATAAATCTTTAATTCGATGGAGATTGAGTTCAATTGCTACTGAATTATAAGTCAGCAGATAAAATTCGGAATAAATTCCTATGTGACATAAACCTCAGCTTAGGATGACTAAGATCCAACTATTCAGGTTTTTGGACATTCATAATTAAATAGATATTATTACCCCACGGCATGTCTTTCAATCATACGAAACCAGTACTAAAGAACTACATGTTCACTATAACATTGTTCACCAGTCAATATTTTCGAGATTTTCTCAGTAATTCTTTGTTTTCAATAACAAAGTCCGGATCATTCCCATCTACCCATAAAAACAATGATATCGATTTTATCCTTTTATTATCTTATTTAAACTCTTCCTCTACCATATCAGAGCACGTTCGATTACCACTGCATATCGTAGTATTTATAATCTGCCAAACGTCCACAGAAAATCACCTTTATCATTCGTGCAGCTTCTCTTGATATTTAGCAAATATAGCATTGTTTCTCCTCATCATTGATTGGATAATAAGGTTCATCACCACGTTTCCAATCAGCAGGATATTCACGCGTGATAACTGTCTTTGGCTGTGTTCCGTATTCGAAGCTGCTTGTCGTTCACAATGCGAGTATAAGGAATTTCACGTTCTGTATAGTTAACAACAGCGTTTCTTGCAGTGTTTTCTCCATCTAGAACTTCATGCTCCAAAAACTAAGACTACGGTGATTCTAACTACCTATTTATAATCGAAGTATTAATCAATCATCCCGCAGAAGACAACTTTTTCAGCAGAAGCTTTCCAATTTCTTGACGATTGGCAAAAGTCAACGCCAAGTTCTACTTTACATCCTTCAACATATTTTCGACGATAACGTTATACACCTCCAATTGGAATCCCTTGGTAACGGTCATTAAAACTAATTATTATCAAAAGGTTAGACGAACTGGCAAGCGTTTAATGATAAATGGTGGAAGATCCGTAGCAGAACGTCCCCATTGTTTTTCAGTGTGATCCTTTAATCAACTTTTCATAACATCTGCAATGATCAACTTGATAGCCTGTTCTTCCAAGTTTTTAGGTTCAACGTCCTTCATATGAGCCGTTTGTTCAGCAATCTTATTTTGACTTCTTTGAGGAGTTTTTGTCCCCCACATAGCATAAGGTATCTCATATTGAAAGGTAGATTATAAAGGCTACTGCTTGTAATTAGCGACGAGGCAATTGATATAGTTGTTAAATCTCAGCAAATTGATTAACATAATCCCAGACTTTCTTGTTAGAAGTATGGAAGATATGTACTCGTACTTATGGAACGTTGATGCACCTTTCAACGTCTCTACAGTAGATATTCACCAATGTGATCACGCTTATCAATCGCTTTTATCCACGCTTGGTCGCTCTCATAGCAAAAATTGCCCCAGACAGACCAGCACCAACAATTAAATAATCGTACATACTAAACTCCTTTAATTTTTAAAAGTAGCTGTTTCAGTTCTCCAGGTTTAACACTTTAAAGAGAAAAATAAGACTCAAGCAGATAATTCCACGCAATGTGTATAGATTCCTACATTCAACATTGGTAAAGATAAAAATTGATTTTAACAAAGAGTAGAGCATACATCAAACATGATACTAGAATAATTTTGTAGCTATTTCAACGATCGGAAACTTGCTTCGTAACATCGTGTGAGTGTAATTGAATCTCATACCAGCCTCTGTTAACACTGATGACAATCGCAGCTCCAACATACCCCAACTGAGGAAGGAAAATCAGGTTCAACGCAACGCTCAGAATAGCAGGAACTGTCGTTGAAATCATAAATTCCTTTGTTTTGTTATGCGGAATCAAAATTTGAATCCTCACGATATTGTCCAACCAATAAAGAACATTCGAGAAATCATAATGACTAGTTGCATAGCGTGCATCTTGGAAATCATGCCCAAAGAAAAATTGAACAAAGTCGTCATTGAGCAATCAACATTCCTGACATAATTGGAAAAATCACCAAGTTATAGATAAAAAGACATCTCGTGCATCTTATTCACTGCTTTTATGATCCCCAGATGATAAGAGACTAGATACACGGGGTAACATCACACTCCCCAGTGAAGTTACTAAGGTTAGTAAAATATTGACAAGCTTCAAAGCTTGGTCAAATTCCCACATCTTTTGTAGAGGCTAGCACACCTAACATTGTAATCGATCTAAAGTCACATAAAGCAGAATAGTAACTCTGGTAAGAATAGCAAAAATACCGAGTCTCAAAATGATATTTAGCGGACTTCAATCAAAAATGTAATTCCCAATAAATGTGTCTTGCTGGTAAACCACATGCTTAATTGTCCTAACAATTCAAAAATAGTGAGAAGAAATACATACAAGTACAAATCATTAGCTGATTTTATAAATATAAAAATAGAGATTACACCAACTAATTTGACAGCTATGTTCCGTACAGTAATCTTTCTAAAAATCCTCCAAACCTGAAACAACCACGAAAATATCCAAACCTTTTGACACTGCTTAACCCAATATATATAGCTACTGGGTTTTGCATTGAAGGCAATAAGAAACCAAGAGCTAGATAAAGCAGAATAGATATCCAAGTTGCTACAAACTGTAAGGAATAAATTCCCCAGAAATTTTTCCTAATTCCCTTTTGATGAGCTGAAATTTCCTTGGTACTCAGTAGTTAGCAATACCAAGAGTTGCAAGTAAAATGAAATAGGTAACAATGGAGTTAAAGTAGCCATACGTTCCTAAATCATCAGAACTGAAAACCCTTGTTACATAGGGAGTCGTAACAATCGGAAGAATAATAACTAATAGTTGATAAGAAGGTTATAAGCATAGTTTTTAATATTTTCATTTCTGTTCATTTCTATTCATCATCTTATTTTCAATTGGTCTCACGTTAGCAAAAAGAGCAACATAAATATATTATACGAAGGTCTCAATCCAAAAAGCTTCAATCATAGCAATTGACTGTAATGAGAGACAACAAAGCTAAAAATAAAAATAGCCCCTGTTTGTACACTATTCTTGAAGCCAAAACATAAATGACAACCAGAACACTACCCAAGCCCTCCATAATAAAAAGAGCATTTGTATATAAGAAGAATCTACATAGTTATAATCTAAATACAGTTTCTGTGCTTCCGCCATAACCAATGAACTTAGCTTCGTTTGTTCCAAATAAATGAAGTCCATATGTATCTAAAGCATTTTTCCCTAAAAATAACCTCATACTAAAACAATTCATTTAACTTTACAAAAACGACGACGACCACAAAGAAATAAGACAAATAAAACATCAACCCAGAAAAAGATAGCTGCAAAATAAGGCATGCCATATATATCTTAAGCTTTTCTTCTTTAGGTAACATACATTATTATAAATATGATTGTTGCAGCCAATATAGAAAGCGAGGTTCAATCTAGCATCACAAAATTTTATAATAAAACTAGACAAAGATACCCTGGAATACTCTGAAATAAATATATTTTTACGAAGCAGATACCCCATGCAATAAATAAGTGAAACAGTGTGAAGCAAAAATCGGTTGGATAAATAAAACCAAAGTGAATTTCAATTACTAATCCAGATGAACGGATCTGCAGCAAACTGTAAATTTGGAACAACACCACTAAGCGACAGCAGGAAAATTCTCAATACAATCCCCTGATACAATTACATATGTTCTTAATATAACATCAACATCAATTCCGTACAGAAGTAAAATCAATAAGGAGTACAAGAGAAAATTTGTTCCTCCTGTCTTATCAAAAATACTTGTTAGTATTAAAACAACTCCCTGACATAATATAAAAAGACTATAGTGTTTTTATAAATATAATTCTGAATAGTAATAATACAACACAAATCAAAAATTCCTGGAAGATTTGAAGAACCTTTTCCTAACATGGTAGCCATCATGGTATCATATCCGACAATTATTGTTAAGACTAAAATAACCAAAAGGTTTTCAAACCCTAATTTTTAACATATTATCCTTTTTAAAAACTCAGTTGTAAACTTCAAACTATTTAAAAAGCTATTTTTTCGTAATAATGAATTCATTTTCATTTTTCAACAAATAAAAACACAACTGGTATCTTTTTCGCGAAAGCAAATCTATTGTTATTCTTCTCAGTAATAATGATAAAATTACGTTGTATCAACAATTCTAATAAGTTCCAATTAAAGTGATTTTTATTCTCAAAAACATCATTAAATTGATGATTTTAGAACAATCTACTCAACAATTCAATTTTTGATTCATTCATAGCCTCAGAATTAGCTATTTGAAAAGCAGAACTTACAACAATTTTTCTTTTTATCTCCAGCAGTAGTTTCTCATCATCTTAATCCAAATTGCCCAAGTAATTCTTCTAATTCTACTAATTCTTCTAATTGAAGTTTTACTCTATCCGGATTAAAAACTGAGTTAGAGCCGATCCACTCCTCCTTGAAACTAATAATATAATTCTGAATCAATAAAGTCTACCTGTTTCACATGTTTATAAACTTGAAAATTGGAAGAAATGTATCCTCTCCTATTTTTCGATCTGGAAAGTCTATTCCGTTTCTCATCACAAAATCTCTTCTATCAAAATCCGAGACAAACGTTATACATCATATCTGTACGAAATAATTCCACGAATCGATTGACAAATTCTTCTTTCTTTTGTTTCGCTCAATTTGTAAAATAGCGATGATTGCGACAAGATAAAATTTCTCCTCTTCTTCTTTTACTTCATAATATCCAAAGCATAATACTTCCCAATCTTTTTAGCACATACTGAGAAACTTTCGATTCATTAGATAAATAATCATCTGGATCTCACAAAATAAAGCATATCACCCCTGGATAAAGATATTCCTAAATTTCTCGCTTTTTGATACACCTCTGTTTTCTGAAGGTAACAAAAACATTTGAGTACTCGATTGATATTCATCGCAAATTTCTCCACTACTATCAGTAGAGACCATCATTTATTAGTAGAACTTAAATCGAATTTGAAGATTTTGATTAAATATTGAATCTAGACATCTTCTTGTATGACTTTTCGACATTATAAGCTGGAATTATGATACTCAATACTACATCATTCATTATCGTCTCATCCTTAATTTATGGCGAATGAAAATTAATCGTCCACTTTTCTCTTTTAAATTTCTTTAAAAATGTTTTTTCTATATGTTCCCCAATGAATTTATTTTGAGTCAATTTCTGAATTCTTCACTGATAACCGTTCTCCTAAAACCAAGCGATTTGGTACAACATAAAATTCTTTGAATTTATAAATTCCGGACAATCAATCAATCAAGCTTCTGAAAGTGAACATATAATGGATGTTTCACCTCAACCTGATTATCTTTTTAACTCAATGACTCTAATCCCCTCTTTTCCGACCAGTAATAATAGCGTTGAGTTTTTACCTCACCATAGTTTCTAGAAAATTTTGCAATATCAAGATCATCAAAATAATTCTTTTTGTAACTGTTTTAAAACAAGTTTTTCAAATAGTTTTTGAATTCCTCTCGCTCATCAAAGATAAAAAGTTTGTTCGCTGGTAAAAACATTGCGGTAGTTTAATCGAGTAGCCTAAATCAATTCCTGTCATGAAAATTGTATTGACCTCTTCAGTGTCTCTTATAAATTTGAAGGTGTCCTAAAAGACCATATCTAGCATAATTTTTCGTAAAAAGTCATTCTCTTCTAAAAGTGATAAATATCGCCCTAATAAGACATCGTATACAGAACCCCAGTAATCATAATTCTCTAGTTCTTCTTTGAAAATGAAGCCATACGCAACTTTATAATCACATAATTTATACGGAGTGTCTAGAGAAATTTTAAAGTCAAATTTCGATTGAATCTTTTTCTTTAACGTATCAAAGGAGATATTTTACAAATGAGATATTCTGTGCATTTACTTTTGAAAAATTGTTCAACCTTCTGATCGGTATAAATCAGAAAAATCTATTCTTTTTGTTACGTTTCACAGATTAATATAAGGATTTTGGAAGACGTCCAAAAATAAGAATAATCTTTTATCATTTTGACAAATCCTTCCAATCTTATTTAACCATGTCACCACATTGGAAATAGCGGTGGTAGGTTTTCAAAATCAATTCCAACATGTCCTTGCTTCTCAGCTAATTTGAAAGTGGACCAATGAAGGTAAGTCACTATAATTCTTTGAAGAGAAAATAACCTTGCTTTTGTATGGAAGTTCTTCAAACTCTTCCATCAACTCATAAGTACAAGCATCATTATCATTAAACTTGAAATACAAATTATCCCAATGAATTTCTTTTTCAAACGACGATGCTATTTATGATTTTACTTCTTCTTCGTCTGCATAATGCAAAATGAAGTTCAATATCATCAAGAAGGGCAAGAGGATATGTATTATCAAAGTTTTTAATATATTTCGATTCCTTAACAAATTTTAAGGAGATATTTCACTCAAATAGTATTTAATATTTTTAAGCATCTTGATGTAATCAGGAGAAAAACAAACATCCCAATAAAAGGAGTTTGATAGGGTAATCCCTAACTTTTGTAGATCTTCTCCAGCCCAACAATTATCACAGATAAGAGTGAACTGTTTGTTTTTAATCTTCCTAGGAATAAAAGTAATGATGGATAGACAATTGGTTTTAATTTATTCTTAATTGTTTCTTTATTCATTTTTATAACTCTTATACAACTCCGAGAAGTTCTTGATGTAACTCTCCAAAGAAAACAATTCTCTTTGTCTTTCTACTGATGCTTGGCCAAATTGGTTTCTTTTCTCTGGATCCTCCACCAATTCTTGAATGACTTTTGATAGTTCTGCTGGTTGATTTGGGTGGCCAGTAAACCATTTATGCCTCAGCAACCATTTCACAAACACCACCATGACGGTAACCGACTACTGGTTTACTGCATGCCATCGCTCTCTAGTACCACTGTCGGTAGAGGATCGGGATTAGTGCTTGGAAAAACAAAGATATCAAACATATTATAAAGCTCAGTCGTATGCTCATAATAGTCAATTCGTTTGATTTGTGAGGCTACACTTGATTTGGTAATCGTAGACTCGAGTTCTTCAACTCGCCACTCTTCGCCCGCAAAAGCACTTCCTGCCAGAAAAGCAATGGCATTGGGATTCTGCTCCAAAATCGGTGTCACTGCTTCTAGAAATCTCCTTGTCCCTTCCAAGCATTGACGCGACCAACCATACCAATAACGAGAGACTCTTCTGGGATACCAAACCGTTCCCGCACTGCATTTGCCTGCATCGGATGATAGACCGCATTATCCACTCCGTTATAGATAACCTGGACCTGCCCTTCTTTGATAAAGGGAGACTGTTTGACATGACTGGCAACAGCTTGAGATACTGTTACGATTTTATCTGCATAACGCCCCATCAAGAAGTTGATAAAATCGGAAACAGCCTTAGGTTTGACAATAATCTCATGAACATGCCAAATCAAAGGAAGTTTAACTTTTCTCTTGAGATAAATTCCTTCTAGAACGGCTGTTGTATTGTTATGAACAAGATCTATCCCATTCTCACGCACATGCTGAGCGATTTTTGAGAGAAGCGACGATAAGATTTCAGATATTCAAAAATCCCTTAGGATTAAAGTATTTTCACGTAAAAATTGGATAATCCAACACGCTGACCTGAACTCCAACTCATGCAAGCTTTCGACTAAAAACACCGTCATTTGGCAGGATGACTGAGCTCAAATTCTTTTGGGATCCAATCCTTTGATCAATTCCAGTAAAACCTTATCTGCTCCATACATTTCTGCACCAACATGCAAGTATAAAAATCCGTTTCATTCTCTATCCTTTAAACACTTCTTCATAATCTGACATAATCTTTTCCCATGTGAAAGCTGAGAGGATTCTTTGGCTTGACTTGAAATCCAAGTCAGTTATTGCTGCCTGATCAAATCCTTCTACTTCCTCAATGACACGTGCCAACTCATCTTTTTCCAATAAATAGCCCCTGTCTTCACCAACTTCACGGTTAAAGCCAACATCTAGCAACAAATTCAATTTTGTGGATGCTAGCGCTTCCAGTAGAGAAGGGTTGGTCCCTCCAACCTCATGCCCATGGAAATAAGCAAAGGCATTTTTCACGAATGTACTTGAGCAACTCTTGGTCATGAACAGTCCCAACAAATTTGACCCTAGGATCTTTATCAAAGACCAGTATCCTGTAACAACTGATCGTAAAATTTATTCTGCTCCACATTTGTGATGAGGACAAAGTCCTTCTTGGACTTGGACTTGATAAATTCACGAATCATGGCTTCGTAGTTATTTTCAGGGACGAATCTCCCTACTACTAGATAATAGCCATTTTCGCTGACTCTTTTTCCTGATACCAATCCCTGAACTTTGGCATCTTCTGCTTTTCAGAATTGAAGGAGTAGTGTCCGTTCCATAGGCAATATAGGTGGTCTTTTGGTTGGTACTGCTTATAATCCTCCTGGATATATTTTTCAATATTTTACTGTCACAGACCAATAAATCTGCATATTTGACCATTAGTTGCTCTGAAAGATTTCCAGTACTTACGCACTGGCAGGCTCCATTTTTGCTCGCAGCCATTCATGACCATCAGGATTCACCAACAAACGGCCTCAATGGCACGAATTTTTCTCTAAGCCCAGAAATAAAAGGACCAATGCGACAAGCTAGAATGTAAAAATGGAGCTTCGTCCTTGTTTTCTTAGCCAATTCAATAGCCCTTGTTGACCGCCGCAATATCGTAAGCGATGGCACGAGCCGGTCCAATATTGGGTACATTGATGTTGAAAACAAAATGGCTCCATTATGCTCAAACTGGTCATCCATGATGCCAGATTTAGCTGAATTTTTCACGCATACAAGCAACATAGTATTGTATGTTGCTGTCTTTTGATATTCGGTTAATTTTTTCAACAAAGGTTTCAAATCTCCATACTTAGCAGGAATCCCCTTTGAACCAATAATATAAACTGATTGTTTCATTTCTCTCCTAACAGGCTGAGGGCACAAATCACTTCGCCCCTTCTCTCATAAATACCACTTTGACGGTCTTTAACAATATTTCGATATCTTTCCAGATGGTCCAATCATCAATATAAGCCACGTCCAGCTTGACAACATCATCAAAGTCCGTGATTTTACTACGACCACCACCTGCCATAGACCAGTAATTCCTGGCTTAAAACTAAGACGACGTTTCAGTTCAGAGTATATTTTTCATACTCTATCAACTGTTGGGGACGTGTCCCAACCAAACTCATATCTCCCATTAAAACATTCCAAAACTGAGGGAGTTCATCTAGACTGGTCTTACGGATAAATCTCCCTATCTTTGTTATACGAGGATCATCATCGACTTTAAACATACCACCTTGCATGGTATTTTGTGCAAGGAGCTCTTGTTTCTTTTTCTCAGCATCCACGCACATGGATCTAAATTTATAAAAAGTGAAATGTCGACCATTTTTCCGATACAGAGTTTGAGAAAAATAAAGTGGGTCCCTCCATCTTTTCGAATCACCGGAACCAAAACAATACTCACCAAGCCACAAATAAGTAGTCCGATAATTGAACCCTATGATATCAATGAAGCGTTTAGCAATGACATGGCTTGTCTTATAAAAATTTTTGTAGAAAACGTAATGACATTCAAGCCTGCCATTCCGCGAATCTTTTTATCGCTACCTAGATAGTTATTGAAAGCATTCAGGTTGACTGTCACGTCAATTCTCATTGTTTCAAAAAGAGAGATAAACTCGATGTCATACTCTTCACTTGGTAAATTGATAAAAACTTCATCAACAACTTCATGGGTAGCAAAAGTCTAAGATGTTCTCTGCAGGTACAACGGTTACGGATGCATGCTGAAAATTAGGCTGATCCAAAACACTGACCGCCACCAATTCCCCAAAAATATCTCCCTGACTCTATCAGTCTATCCACAACTTTCCAACTCTGGAAGTAGCTGTTATCAAGAATATCTTTTTACCCCTTGAAATTTGGAAAGATACGTCTCCTATAGCGTTTAATGCACAGATTCAACAAATCAACAAAATAGAATGTATTGTCAAAAATAAATCATGCCTCGTCTAGAGATACTAAAACGATCTTCTAAAAAGAAGTTTGAAATACTGATGACTAAAGCAAAGAAAAACGATATATTTTGTAGTGCTGATAAACTCAGCCAAATAACCCTTTTAAAAATCACGCTCATAATCACTGATGTTAAAAACAACAAAATGCAGAATAAACAAGATAATAAACTAGAGGTATTCACAATCCTGTTTCTCTTACAAAACTAAGTAAATAAGCTAATATAATGACAAGAAAAACTCTGGATTACCGCCAGTAAATCTTCTAACTTTCCTTCCATAATCTATTTCCTAAGCTGACTCTTACTTTTTCCCATAGGTGGGCTAAGCTCCATACGATCCATACTTCTCAACTGAAGTATTCAGTTTATTCAGCACAATCCCTAAGAACGGTTTGCTTGTTTGTTCCAATTGTTCTTTGGCTTTTTGATATCACGTTGGTTTGTTTCACCAGCTGCAGTCACCAAGATTGAAGCATCACATTTCTGAGTGATGATAGCTGCATCAATCACGACCCCGATGGAGCAGTGTCCACAATAATGTAATCGAAGCACTTGCGCAAAGTGTCAACATAGTCTTAAAATTCTCACTTTGCAACAAAGCCGTTGGATTTGGGAAACGGAACCAGCTTTGAATGACAAACAAATTTTTCAATATTCGAATCTGCATAATCCTTGTGATAAATCTGTTGTCCCTGATAAAAATTCTGTTAGTCCTGTGATCCTTTCACGCGATTTAAAAATACCTGACATGACAGAATTACGAATATCGGCGTCAATTAAAAAGCGTCTTATATCCAGAGCGCGCAAAGGCCCAAGCAATATTGGTAGAAGTAGTTGACTTCCCTTCCCCCGGTTTTACTGATGTAATGGAAATAACTTTTAAGTTATCCCCACTCAATTGTATATTGGTACGCAGCGCATTGTAATATTCCTCTGCTTTTCTTGCCTGATTCAATTTTTTGTGTGCGATTTCTAACGTTGGCATTCTTCTCTCCTATTTCAATTTATCCAAATTTGGAACAACTCCTAATAATGCAATCTGCATAACATCCTCAACGTCTTCTGGTCGTTTAACCTGTGTGTCTAGGAGTTCGATAAGGATAACAGTAGCAATCATCACAACCACTCCAGCAAGAAATCCAATCATGGTATTACGACGAATGTTTGGTGAAGATGGTGAGGTTGCTGGACGAGCCTCTTCGAGTGTCGTCACATCCGAAACCCGTGTAACACTAATAATCTTTTGAGCTGCAACCTCTCTCAATGAGTTGGCATACGACTTGCTTTCTTCAGGTGCACGATCTGTACAGAGATAGATACGATACGTGTATCAACCGGAACTGTTACCTTAACTTTCTTAGTCAAATCCTTTTGGAGAAAGATCCAGTTTCAAATCCGTTGTAACCTTCTCCAAAACGTCTTGTGATAGAATAATTTCACGATAGTCTTTAACCAAGTAAGATCCTGCTTGTAAGTCTTGGTTTGTCAACCCTGACTTATCTCCCTGATTACGATTAACTACATAAATCCGTGTCGTGCTGGTATATTCAGGCTTTACGATAAAGCTACTATAGGCAAAGGCTACTACCCCTGTTACGATTGCTACCAATGCAATTAGAACTTTCCGTTTCCATAGAATTTTAAGCAATTGAAATACATCAATTTCCATCATATTTTTTGTTCTTTTCATTGTTTCTCCTAAATCAATTGATCCATTATTATTTTTCGTGGGTTATCTTTGAAGAGTTCCCTCGCCTTATCTTCGCCATACTTTTTAGCAATGATATCATAGGCTTCTTCCATATGAGGTGGTCTGCATCCAAGTTATGCATATCGCTAGCAATGACATGAACTAGATCACGTTCCAAGAAATACTGAGCTCTCTTTTTCATGAATTTGTAGGTTTCTCCCAAAGAGTTTTTGGTTTCAAGACATGAGAACTATTGACCTGGGTATAGCACTCTATATCAATCAGTTCCCGAACTCGCTTCTCATTATTTTCTAGAGCATCATAGCGCTCAATATGGGCAATAACTGGTGTGATCCCTAACATGAGAATATTGCTCAGCCCTTTATGTATATCTCGATAGGTGTATTCATACTAAACTCAATCAAAGCATAGTGACTATCATTAAGGGTTGGAATCAATTTCTTTTCCAATTTTTCGACAACATCTGGCGTATAGTATATTTCTGCACCATAAGCGATGACAAGATCATCCGCCACTTCCTTGGCCATTTCGCGAACTTTCAAAAAGTTAGTTGCTATTTTCTCTTCTGGCGTCTCAAACATTCCTTTCCGACGATGAGACGTGGAAACAATGGTCCTGACCCCTTGACTATAGGCTTCTCTTAAAAGGTTTTTACTCTCCTCTATCGACTTTGGACCATCATCCACATCAAAAACAATGTGTGAATGGATGTCTATCATGCTACTTGCCCTCCATCACATCTTTGATAGCTGCCTTGGCTGCAGCCAAGCTACTTTCATCAATTTCCATCATATAGAGGTTGCTATCTGGCATAGCGTAGGATGGAAGATCCGTTCTACCAGTTCCTTTTAGGTCTTGGGAATTAACCTTATACTGACCACCACTATCCAACTGTGTATTAACCAAATCCATCATGGTTTCCAAAGGCATATTGGTTTGAAGAGAATCTTGCAATCCTTGAATAATGTTGTCATAATTCTTTTAAAGCCTCTGTTGATGTTAACTTCGAATGATGGCAACATGACTTTTTGCTGGTTCCGACCACGGTCATGGTCTCCATCTGCTAGAGAGTAGCGTTCGCGGACAAAACCGAGGGCTTGTTCAGAGTCTAGATGGACATTCCCCAACAGGAAAATGGTACTGTCCATGCAAAGAAGTGAAATCTTGGTCATTATAAACATCCACACCACCTAGAAGGTCAATCAATTTCAAGAAAGAGGTGAAATTCAAACGAACATAGTAGTTAATATCAACTCCATATAGGTTTTCCAAGGTATGAATCGATGAGTCCACTCCATAAATCCCCGCGTGAGTCAATTTGTCCTTTTGATTATTTCCTCCGTCCGCGATTGGAACATAAGAATCTCGAGGTGTTGTGGTGAGAAGGATTTTCTTAGTATCTCGATTTACAGTCATCAAGATGTTGACGTCTGAACGTGAAACCGAACTGATAGGGCCGTAAGTATCAATACCACTGATATAAATATTAAAAGGATTGATTCTTAGATACCTTTGGTGCCGCAACATCCTTGGTTAGTTTTTTCGTATAGATTTTCTTAATCTTCGAAGCATAATCTGGATACTCTGCTTCAATAATATTTTCAAAGACACTATTCAAGACAATCGCTTTCGCATCACCTGAAATCAAGCTCTTGTAGGCTGCTAGGTAAGATGCACTTTGTTCAACCGCCAAGTCTTTGCTCTGAGTCGTCTTAATATCCGCTATCAATTTTTGGATATTGTCATTATCCGTTTCAGTCGGACCTGTTACACTCTCTAGCTGGGTAACGTTGTTGATTTCACTATCTTTTAAAACCACAACACTCATCGAATACTCTGAGTAGTTTGATGTTGCATTGATGTGATTAGTCAAGCTCACAAACTGGTGCAGAGCAAATAGCGAAACTGAACTAGTCAACACCGCAAGTACCAAAAAGAAAATCGTGAACTTTTCGGCTTTCTTATATACTATTAAAAGTAGAGCTGCGACAGCAGATAGTAAAAACTAGAACTGCAGCTAAGATATTGAGATGCCTAAAAGGCTAGGATGTTATGTCTAAAAATTAAGAACAACAAAGAGCCACTCAATAATAAATAAATGGCTAATAAGGCTATATTAATACTTGCTTCACATTTCCTGAACGATTTCTCTTTGAACATCTACTCATGGCAATCCCCTATACACGTTAATAATTATGATTATTATATCACAATCACAAAAAGAAATTCCATCCATTCCTGCTATTATCAGCGTTTTCATCCATTTTTTTCTTAGCTATATTTTAAATTTATGACTTTCATTAACAGAATCCTTAATAAAAATAAAAACAAGGTCCCTTATTATGGAGGCTCCATTTCTATTTTTTATTTGATATGATTTTTCAAACTCTTTTTGGCTCTTTTTCGATAGCCTTTTTACTTTCTTCTTCCCACTTAGCCTTGGATTCATCAAATTGTTTCTTGGTAACAGGGTCTTTTTGTAATCTCATGTACTTGTAATTATTTCCGTCACCCTTGATTCCCACTAGAGAGTAGGCATGTAAACGGAGTTACTTTGGTTACAGAGGCTGTACCGCCATTTGACATAGCAGACATGACTAGAGAATTGTCAATCATCCAAGCTTGAACTTCAGCGTATTTTTCATAACCTTAGCGACATCTTTTGTTCTCAGCATCTGCTT
>BNJU01003881.1_pt1 | contig 16175 bp, 12 predicted proteins | sample 8539281 | NCBI WGS metagenome assembly BNJU01 (sample SAMD00202456, study PRJDB9452) | human saliva metagenome | isolation source: human saliva | place: Japan
AAAAGTAGAATACTAATTTTTTAATATTATTCACACACAGATACTTTATTCATGTTACTATTTTCTATGTTTACATTCATGAATTATATTCTTACACAGAATTTCATGTGATTATTTCCTAGCAATATTTTATACTCCTTCTTCAAAGTTCTGGACGTTTTCAGGCAGTATTTTATTAATCCTACTATTTGCACTCTTTGTTTTCTGTGCAGTATTCAGGTATATCCAGGATTGCGACGATATATTCAAGTATATTTGTCACCACCTTTATGTTTTGATATTTATCATTCCATTCTTATTGATGGTAAATAGTGTACAGATGCTTCTTAAGAAGGGTTTCATATTACAAGTTTCCTATCCATGCGCGTTTGGAATCTTTATCTTAGTTAGCGAATTTATTTCATAACTTCAATGATAGTTAGCTGTTAGACAACCATATAGATCATTCGATTCATCTAGCACAAGATTTTGCAACTCTGCTTACTGATTTGGCTTTAGTGTCTTATATCTCTACTTGTATTCGTCGCATTTATGTTTCTATTCCATATTCATCCAAGTACTCCCAAGACATGTTGATTTTGACTACATTGTTGTATTAGGTGCTGGATTAATTGATGGTTTTAACACCAACAAACACTGCTTGCCAATCGACTGATAAGGCGATACGCGTATTTAATGAGTCGGTATCCTCTTGTTATATCGTTGTTTTCTGGCGATTCAGGTTCTGATGAAAAGTGTCTGAAGCGGAAGCGTACCTACCCTAATTGATAAAGGATTAAGAATCATCAAATCATCATGGAAGATAAGATGTTAATACATTTGAAAACATGCGTAATTCCTGTAAAATCATCAAGCGTGAGGTGGCCGCATGTATTGCGGTAGTCTACTCCAACTTCCATGTCTATCATGCATTACTCACTTTGTCGCTCATTAGATATTCAGCAATCGGCATTGGTGCACCTATCGCATTCTACTTCTGGCCAAGCGCAATGATTCGTGAATATGTTGCGTTATGCAAGCTATCATTAGGTATATCTATTAGGCTGGTTTATATTTGTAGGTTTCTTCCTCACTGTACTTTCTGTATTTTCATAATGGAGAGTACAGTTTTCTTTTAAAAAGAAAAATGCCTCATCACTGAGACATTTTTAGATTTCTTATAAGAGTTAATAGTAAAGCCATCTTGAACTTTTCTGTTGCGGTTACTGCATGTAAGCCACCCTTTGCAAAGCAGAACTGTTCACCAGCATGGATTTCGTGTGCTACACCTTCATAGATAATTGTTGCACTACCGTCTAACGCAAATACTAGCGCTTCGCCTGGAGCTGCGTGTTCAGATAAGCCTGTTCCTGCATCAAATGCCATCACAACAAACTTCATCTTTTCATTGTGTGCAACATCCATGTTTACAATCTTACCATCCTGATATGGTACTAAATCCTTTAAGCCAAATACTTCACCTGGTTTTACTGCGCTGTTCATCATACTGTTTTCTCCTATCATGATTTCTGTATAAATGGTTCCTTGATCTGTTTTAATTCCTACAGGAATATTGATTTTCGCAATGATTGCTTCACCGACATTGACCGTCTTCTCATCGTCATTTGTATAGACAACCGCTCTTCCTGTATGAACATAGATCAATTTGTAATACGGGTGATTTCTGCACTGATATCTGTATTCTCCGCAAGTGAATAATAACTAACCTGACTCATTACTTCTTTTGAGACAGTACAGCTTGTCACCCATGGATTATCCTGTGCAATCGAATAAACTGAACCAACTTTTTCTTTCATTTTATCACCCTGCTTAACTATAACATTGTTTCTATCCCTATGAAATTACTATCTCTCTCCATTGCTAATAAGGTGAATGCTGATATATACTATAAGCCGAACAAGGAGAACATATGGATACTCGTTTAGAAATGGAACAGATATTAAATTATCTGACAAAACTAGCACATGCACTACTATCGAACGGTTCAACTCTTGAACATGTAGAGTTTGCCATTGAAAAGAATGCACATGCGTATCAGTTAACTGAACTTAGCACTGTTATGACACATCAGTATGTAAGTATTTGTTTCCGTGGTACTGATGGAAATACATATATGAAACAGTTAGATATTTCTACAATATCTATCAACTTGGAAAAGTTACGTGTTTTAAACAATATTATGCACCAAGTGAGTAATCACCCTATCCCTGCTGAACAACTGCAGAATATACTAGATCAAGCTCAAAACGTAAAGAAGTATAGTGTTGTACAACTCTATTATGCAAGTACTTGCCATCACTTGTGTTGTTTTATTCTGGGTGGTAAACCAACTGATATGATAGCGACTGCACTTGTTTCATTTTGTCTATACTGGATAAACCTTGGCCTTTCTAAACTACGTACCGATAAAGATTATTAACAATATTATTAGTATGTTCTTAGGTACAATTCTATCCTTCCTATTAGTTAGAGTAGGATTAATTGTAGATACACAGTGGACTTTGATTTCTATCAGCTTACTCATGATTCGGGTATCCCTTTAGTCAATGCATTTCGTAATTTAATCTGTGGTCATGAGATTTAATGGTATCCTGCAACTACTAAATGTATTCTTAGAAAGTGCCTCTTTAGCAGCTGGCATGTACTTTGCTGTAATTCTAATGGGAGGTACAGGCGCATGGTAAACAATATCTTGATTTTACTATTTTCCTTTATTGCTTCACTAGCTTTTAGTGTTACCTTTAGGATTCATGGCAAAGATAAATTACTATATGCAGGTCTTGGTGGATTCTTAGTGCGCTTAGTAAATATCTCACTTTCTAGTTTTTCTGGATAATCGCTTTGTCATCATTTTAATTTCGCACTTGCTGCTTCACTCTACGGTGATTTTATGTCTCGTAAAGCTTCAGGTTCCTACTGCTTACTTTTATCTACCCATCAATTATTCCATTGATTCCCGGAGACATGTTCCACTATATGATCGCATCACTAGTAACTGGCAATATCCGACTAGCAGAAGTACAAAGCATTTGATTGTATTCTATCTCTTGTCGCACTTAGTCTTGGTACAATCATTGGTACAACAACACTTTCAAAGCATTCGTAGAAAATAATGCATGTATACAAAAGAATGTATTTATAGGGACTTTCCTACAAATACATTCTTTTCTTTCATATTTCTACTGTTGTATCTGAAGCTGGTAAATAGATTGCATAGATTGAATTTGATATTTCCAACCAATTCTTCAAATCAGGCATCCAGATATAGTCATCCTTGCAAAGAATTTCTTGTTTGATGAACTGCACTAATTCCGCATCTGTAAATGGGCCAAATTTTCTGCTACCTCGTTTTGTATAATACCAAAGTCTGTCCATGTGTTTCTCCTTGCAATTAGTTTGCTTCTAATTTAATCGTTACTTCTGTTGTTTGCCCATTCATAACTTCAGCTTGAACAGGTTCAGTTGTCAGTTTGAATCCACTTGGGATATCACTAGGTTTGATAATATTTTGAATATAGTACGAACCTACATTGAGCTCATATGTCTTTGAACCGGCACTGCTACCATCTGGTTTTTCAAGATTAACCTTAATCTTACCTTTGCTGATAGTATACTTCATCTTAGCCTTCGTTGGCACACTTTCTGTGTATGCTGGATTTGATGAGAGAGCTGTAATACTAATCTCATGTTCAGAGCCTTCCGCAAATGAGATACCATCAATCGTGATGGATGTTCCTTCTACATTAGATGCCGCAACTGTTCCATCAATTGAGATGTTATACTTATCCGCATTCTCTACAGCAGACCATGCAAAGTGCCATGCATTCTGCAATCAGTTGCAGTAATATCTGTTGGTGAGTTGAGCTGTACTGTCTTTGCACTATATGCGAAGTTGATAGAAGTCTTCTCACTTGTCTTATACTTATCTTCCTTCTTGGAATGTGCTGTGATTGTTACAACGTATGTCTCTCCATCTTTTAAGAGATGAGGATGCGATACTATCACTATTCGAAATAATATTCTTATGTTCCGTAATCGGATTCGTATTAACTGTTAATTCATAGTAATCCGCATTTCTCAACTGGATCCCAAAGCGATATTTACATTCGCTGTTGTGACTGTGAAATGTAATATTCTTCACTTGTGATAGTTTGCTTAGCATCTGTCTTGAATGATTGTCATACTGGTTACTGAGTTATCTCCATAACCATACATCTTACCAGAGCGATTGAAAGCTACTAACGTATCATCATACGCTGCGATGTACTTCACATCTGTCCAAGCTTCAACTGTTTCCTTTAAGTCCTTATCATCTGAAACAACACTGACTGTACCATCTTCATGTACACCAACCACATAGTTTTTGCCAACCGCAATTGAAGCAATCTTAGCCCAACTAGATACATCACTTGTACTGTTTCCCTTTAGGGATACAGCAGAAACACTGCCATCTTTCTTTAAAACAAGTACTTGTGATTCTCCAACAGCTAACTTCTTTGCATCACTAATAGAACTAAAGTTTGCAGAGTTACCTGATACCTTCACCTGTCCATTTACAATCGCAAATGTGACATCATCAGCAACGTAGATACTCTCTACATCTGTCCAATCACTAACCTGACATGCAAGTTCACTACCCGCACAAAAGAACTTTACCATCACTAGTTAGACCAACCGTATGGTCTTTACCGGCTGCGATTGCTTGAATATTTTTCCACTTCGCAACTTCCTCATTCTTATCAGTTGTTACGACTGTACCATCTTTCTTAAGACCAACCGCATGACTTCCGTACGCACTAACCTGTACAACATCTTGGAATTCATTCTTATACTGGAAATCACCATACACTTCTAAAGCATTATTCTTATTGATAAATAATGTATAGGTATCGCCTTCTGCGATACGGTTTAGTTCAGAAAACTTCTACAGTGAAATTTGACTTTTCACCACCAGTTGTAAAATGTAGGATAATTGCGATAACTGCGATAACCGCAACCAAGCATCCAGCGATAATGGCATAAGAGATCTTCTTACGATTCTTTTGACTATCTTGTTTTTTAGGCTGGTTTGTGTCCATAGCCTTTACGGCCGTCTTAATCTTACCTGCATCCATTACACGTGTACTACCTAAGTCATTCTTAACAGAATTAACTCGTTGTGTATGAATTGTTCCCGTCTTTAATGTTTCATCTAGTTTTTGTTCTGGCTCTGGTTTTGACTCTGGTTTGTACTGGTGGTATCTACCTTTACCTCAAGACAATTCAATTCCCTTACGATTATCAATAAAAGATTCAACCGGAATACCAAACAACATAGATAACTTACGAATATTTGATATTGATGGGATACTGTTACCATTTTCCCAATTCATATAATCGGTAAACTTCACATTGATTTTTGTTGCTACATCACCCTGTGAAAAGACCGTAATGTTTTCTAAGGAGTGTTAATTTCTCTGGTAATTTATTTAGCATTCGTGTTTACCTCCTGCCTTTCTATTTTAATGGTTAAAAGTACAGTTTTCAATACACCTCACCCAAAGGGTTAGTGAATGCTACGCCGTGCGCAAGTGAAAAGTTAAATTCTTAGTACTACTTATCAAAAATTTAAAAACTATTCTATTAAAATCAGAAACTTCTTGATGTACTGCATGACCAGAGTTTTCAAAAAAATAATTTTCTGACAATTCATTTTTTCAGCAAGTTCATTAGAAAATTCTACTGGTATAACTTGATCTAATGCAGCACCTATAACCAGAGTTTTAGATTGAATTTTATCTAATTTATCAAAAACATTAAATTTTAAGCATGATCTAGCTAAAATAATAAATCTATTAAGCTGATCTAATCTTGGCTTAAATAGAAATTTGTACTAAAATAGATAACCACTTATTTTTGCTATATATCTTTTTGAATAAACAGTTTTCAATCATATGCAGTTCTTGTAACTCACCATTTTCAGCTAAAACAATCCATCTATCTACTACCTTGTTTGTTGTAGGATTATTTCTTGATGCTAGTTGCCACTAAAACTAGTTTTTAACAATGTCAGGGTAATTTATAGCTAATAGTTGAGTCAATCATTCCCCCTTGAGATACCCCTACAACATCTACTTTATCTAAATTCAACTTTTTGATACAATAAGCAATCTCTTCCACCATATCGCTAATCTCATAATTCTCATTGAGATGTTCTTTATGATCAAATATAAAAACTTTATAATCTCTCAAAAATTTCTATAGTAAAAAGCAAATTGTAGAGCTTTTCCTTTTATTCGCTCGGTATTCAAACCTGGTATCAATACTAAATTCTTATTTCCATAACCAAATGAAACATAATTGATTGTGTCATCGTAGAATTTAATTTGACTATTTTTGCATCATACATAATATATCTCTCTTAATGAATTACTTATACAACGGATGTATCATATTGATAAATCACATACATTAGTAACTATAGCCTAAGCTACACGCTTAGCCACTATTAAGATTAATCACTCATTTTGATTCGCAATTGTAATAATGTAGTCTCGATACCCAAAAGTTATCTCGGTTGGAGTACCATCTTTATTCCATTTTGGTGGGTTTAGTTTTGGTTTTAGATACTTTGCCATTTTTGGCCATACTTATAATAACCAATAAACACTGCATTCTGCTGTGCTAATTTAGCAGCTAGTGTTGGAAGATCTACCTTTTCTTTTTGCATCCTTGCGGTTTTCAAATCCTAAATACTTAAATGCTTTATGTAAGTAGATTTCAGAACCACTCCAATCAAGAATCTCATAGAAGATACGATGTAGTTCTCTTGCCTGAGAAATTTGTGTCATGACAGAGGCTGCTACATTACTTCCTACAATATAATCTTCTGAGCCTGAACGTTCTGCGAGATTCTTGTTTTCATCATAATTCATCTCACAAGTAATAAATAATTCTGGCATTAAATCACTTTGTATTCATAAGGATAATAAGCGGGAGGTGTAAGGTTATCCGCAACCTCTTTCTGTTCTTGTTGGGTTAGTTCTTCATCCACATAAAGATTATCCGAAGAATCATTGCACTACAATTTCTTTATGTTCTGGTGTGTTCATAAAATCATAAATACTATTGTAATCATCGATATCTAGAGCCACCCATTCTAGGCGGACATTTGTAATCTTTGAATTTCTTCTTGTACAGCTTCATCTGCTAGATATTTTCCTAATTTTTCTTGTGTTTCTAAAATATAGACAGCAGTATCTTCATGTAAGAATGTTTCCAACTCCTTTAAAACCTGTATTAATAAAGACTAACTCCAATAATTGCGTCTGGCCTTGTATGTGGATTAAAGTTCTTTTCCTAACTTCCTTACAGGAGACTGTACATGTATTCTTTGTTACTTCAATTGGATTATCATCCATCTGTAATACATAAAAGTGATCTACATCTTTCACTAATTTACTCTTCATCGTTGGTAGTAAGCATGAGTCCATTCCTTCGCAACGATTCCATTCAGTCTTCCTTGTTCTGCACAGTATTGATTTTACCATGTAGACCACCTATAATCGTCGATTGGTTAGATATTGATTTAATTCATAAAGTGTTAAATCATTCATGTGCTTCTTATGTCCATCGGATGCGATAACCGCTCTACCAGATAGTTGAATCTTTGTTTTGTCGACATAATAGATATCACTTCCTTCATAATTAAATAAGTAGTGAATACATGGGATAATCCTGCAGCTCTAGCTAGAGTTTGCCATGATACGTGACATGTAACTCTGGATAACAGATAACTTCAAATCTTTTCCACCCTACAAGTCTTGCAGTATTCATATTTTCCTTATCACGAATAATCGCTGTAATAAAGGGGTTTCTTTTCCTTTACTCACTCATACGCAATTCGTTTATAATTCCACTACGTACGAGAATAACTTTTGGTGTTTTCTTCATCATCATCTTCATTTTACGATAGATTTACAATTCTGTATATTACAATTTTCTAAATTACTATAATGTGTTGTTCTAGCAACGACATGAATTTATTGTATATTTTTACTATAGGATAAATATCTCATGATTCTTCTTTACAATTCTCTTACGCTCTTTATCTTTCTCCGCGATAAATGTACATGCTGATCATCCATTTCTGCCTTTTCACGTCATTTATCTAATACCCGACCGTCTGCTCATCTCTCGATTTAGATTTGGTTCCATAATCTCACCAAAATCGCAAAAGTCGTATCATTCCAGCCGAGTTATAGTATGATTCTTTTCCAAAATCTCGCATTACCATTTCTCAAGTTCTGAGTTTTGTCTCAGATTCCGTTTGTGATAATACCAATCAAGATGCTAGTAAAGAACTAGACCAATGATTGCGGCAATCGCATTATATAATGAAAAATAGTGATCCATCTGAAGATGATGGAATTTCTGCATGATTGCCGTTGCAAAACCTCCCATATCATGAGTGGCGGAACACTCATCACTTTCACAGAAATGATGAGTAAAAATGCCAAAAACAAAGCATGGTAGTAAACAATAGCGAATCATACTACCCGTACGCCATTCCTTATCTGTATTAGAAAAACGTTGAAATAAATTATTCTTTTCCTTGTCTACCCGCACTTATAATTTGGTTGAGAATCGATGATGTTAACGTACTGCTTGCAGTATTGTCATATCACCTTTGCAGTCACTTCTTACATAAGTCTTTAGCATTGGCTAGTAACTAGTCTTGTATTCATTACAGTTCGTCCTAATATTAGACTAGACTTGCTGGATATGCCAGTTTGAAGGATGGTGAACTATGAAAAGAACAACAGATGTCGAGACGCATTTATTACCTCTGCCTTCCTTGCTTTTAGTGGAGGTTTTGGATGCCTATACATTTTAATACGGATCGTGTTTTTGCAGATACTGGATGCAGGCGATCTGGTCTTAATGACTGAGAATTTGATGGAGCGCTCCTATCGCACCATTTCGCTATCTCTGTGCCTATCTTCGCTTTTATCGTGGGTGTATTTGTCGCTGAACAACTTCTAAGGTCTCACGACTAAAGAAAAAGAAATCTCTTCCTGGAGACAATTTATCGTGCTCATTGAAGATTATTGCGTGTTACTGGCTGGTTTTTGATCCCTGGTAGTACTTAACAATATCGCCGATAACTTGTTTCATTCTCCTTGCGCGCTTACAAAGTACAATCTTTCCGTATATGTGAAACGAAACACATACTGCAAGTACTATGCTGTATCCAGCAATATCGGAAGTGCCACCGCAAGATTATCCACTTTCCTGTCGTACAAATGATAAAACATGCTTTCACCAATCCATGCGCATTTACTTCGGAATTATCGTATTATTCGCAATTGGTGCTGAGTCTTGAGTGGTGTAATAATCAAACAGTTGAGGTATCCACTCTCTAGTTTCTTGTGCTGTTCTATTGATTCCATTTGTTCTAATGCATGAACATGCCTAAATATTAAAAATACCGCAGCTGCATTTTAATTTCAACTTTTAAAATCTCATGGGGTTGGGATAAGCTATAAACTTTGTGGGCAATCATCGTGCTGTTGCAAATATAATAAAACCTCCGTCCTATTGTCTTCTTGTCTGGAGAATTATATAGAAACAAGGTATCCTATATGGCTATTCATGATTTTATCACATTAGCTTAATGGCTATTTTATAGTTCTTATCAATAGGACATAGTATGTATTTCTCGTTAATGCAAATATACAAAGTAATGTCTAAATACTATAAATCTAAAGATATATTACCAAAAAAACCAATTCATGAGAATCCTGTAATATATTGCCTTTTGTGGTTACTCTTCCACGAGATTTTGTGCATTTTTGAAAACCCACGCAATTTATAATACCTTAATTTCTAAACTCTTTACCCAATTAACCAATGAATCATGATAATATTATTTGCGACATCACGCTTCATTTTGACCTGTCACCGGACATGCGTTCTTTGCAAGTTTATCTAATACACATTGTTGTAGTTCTTCTACACTCATCTCTTCATAGAAGGATTTACTATGGTCTACTGTTACCTGCTGAATCATTTTCTTCTTTTACTTCCGGTTGTTTGATTTCTGGAATCTTTGCTTCCTGATGTAACAACTTTCTCATCATAATTTTGAATCCGAATTTGCCCAGAACATGCTTACGCAATTGAACGTGTAAAATTTCCTTCCAGTTTGTTTGGATTTCTCCACTTAATAGTTCCGTATATGTCCCATTAGCCGGAATATCTAAAGATGAGTTTCAGATTCCTCATTATTTACGACTTCACAATAGCCTGCGTAAAATCATTTTGTGCGTGAGAATGCATGTTGACGATTTGTTAATCGTAATTCTTGGTAAATACCATTAGCGAATGCAAGTTCTCCTGTCGAGATCTCACCATGTCTTGCAATGATATTGGTGCAGCCATTCTCATTGAGCTGCATTTGATGAGTTTTCCAAGTGTGCAGGTCGTAATACTGCGTCCAGATATGTCTCTTTTCTTCCTTCAATACCAAATTCACTACCGCCAATAGATAGAAAGGAATGCTGTTGGTGTATACATCCAAAATACGCAATGGTACAGACTCTCGTTTATTATGAAGTCTAGTATAAATTCGTTCCACGTCGTGGTTGTCCGCATAAGATTATAGAGATGAGTATGGTAGATTGCCTTTATCCTAATAGATAACGCACTGTATGGGCAATCTCAAATCGTTATGTTCATTATATGTCCAGAATATAACGCTTTATATAGTTGATAGTTCGTCACAGAATGTAACATATTCGTTACCAACGACTATAGTCGCCATGAGTTACTTCATCAGCCAAATTCGGGCTTGATTTTCATTTGCCAGCATACGTAACTCGTGCATAAAACCAAAGTCTAACTACATCTGCCGCATCTGAGTCAGATTCCATCCACATCAAACTCACTATGCCCAAAGATCTCACACATCTATTGATATTGTCTAACCGCAGGATTTTGTTGGTTGAGTTTGCAGGTGAAAGTTATATCCACCCCAGTTAGCCATAAGAAAAGCCATCGTGCTCTTCGTTGTTCTACAAATTCACATTGCAATACCAAGTGATCTCTATACTGAGAGCTTTCGCGATTGTGTTGAATATCCTTAAACGCAAAGAAATCTCTTCCCGTATGGATTAAAGACACCATCAAAAGATTACGTGGAGTACCATGGACGATGACACTCTTGTACAAACTTCTTTACGTCCTCATTATCCCTGCAAGTGTAGAATCAACAGCAGTAATCAGTCGTGTTTTCATATCCATGTCCAGCCGATTCCAAATAATGGACCAATATATAATGCGTACAGCCAATTTCCTTGATATGTTTTGATCCAAGGGCCCAGTTAGTTCAAACGATGTTCTGTAATTTGATAATCATTATTCTTTGGTGCATCCGTTAATCCCTAATGGATAAATATGATAGAAACACCGCGATTTCTCATACCACTTCATGATGATATCTCCTTGAAAGCCACCTCTCTATCTTGATACGTAAATTATAATTTATCATCATATCAAAATAACGGCCCATCTTTATGATGAGACCGTCAGCTGATCATAATTTATTTATTTCGTTCACTCGTTGATTCATCTGTTTTACCGAGTTTCTGCTGACATGATAAAATACAAACCAAATAACAAATACAGGTGCAATCTCTTCTAGAATCGCAATCATCAGTAGTGGTCCATGATGCATAGGAATCCAACCTACAAGGAAAGCTGTAACTGTCATAATAATACAACCGGTCCCCATATGAATAATTGTCTGTGTAGTAAAGAGGAATAACTTCTCATTGTCATAAACTATTGCGGAGGTAGCCCAAAGCCAGAGTCCGTACCACGGTTGCGATAGCCATCTTAGAAAATGCGTAATTTGTCATTTTGGATATTTCCATGGAGAGATACAGTCTCAATGATAACTCAGCGATAATAAATATTATTTAAGCAATGCCATTGATTTCAAATATGTTAAATAGTAGTGTTTGTTTCTTTGTTTTTCATGTTTGGCCTCGCAAATTCCTGAGATATCTTTTAGATCAGGTAAATACTTTCTTGATACGTAATCAGAAGAACCATTCTTTAACTTTAGTAATAAAGTTCCGCAAAGCTGCCTCTATGCACTTTTGCAAAGAAAGATTAATGACAGTTTGTACCGATATTTGCGTGAAGCCAGTCGATCTGGTTTCAGAATCTCCTTCAAACGTCTTCGAGAACAATACTTCTCGTTTCAGTATATATAACAGTATCTCCACCCTCCACACATATCATATATATCTTCCACCTTAAGACTATCATCCAATCTTCACTCTGCACGATTAGTGGCATATCCAGCAAGTCAAGTACATCAATCACTCTGTATTTCATCCGTAATCGCATCACATAAAACGTTACATAACGGAGGAAAACTCTGATAGTTCACCATTACTTTCCATATAGCAAGCACCCTACCATCATAAGACCATGTTGTTGCAGAAATTCCTGCAACAATGCTGAAAACCTTTGCGGCACCTTCTAATGGTTTACTTGATAAAAGAATAAATTAAGTTAATATTGAATAATCAATTCCAATAATTAATCCAAAGAAGAATCTTTAATGCAGTAATGATTGTCTGATTTTCTCCGCCTTCAACACTACGAATATGGATAATCATGAATACAATTACTAATGCTACTGCAACATTTTAAAATTAGACCATGAACTGAAGAAGAATCTAGTAATTTACGGTGCTAAAGCCATAATTGAAGTTGATGGAGGTCAGTTGGTATCCATCCGCATAGGAAGCTAACGGACGAGAACCAGCTACGGAAATAGACGTATTGTCCACCATCTTCAGGAAATGCTGATGCCAAGTTCTGCATAACAAAATTTGCTGGAATCTGTAACAAACCGCAATCAAAATGCTATCAGCGTTAACTACTTCACCATATACCTACCTCTGATAAAGATGAGAAAATACCAGATCCTACTTGTTTCCAACACCAAGTGCAATAACTGCACCTAATCCAAGTTGCTTCATCTTGGGTGTTCTGATGAACATATATGTATATATTTTTCTTGTAGCATATCTACATTAAAACCCATCTCTGCCTTTTGGTTTATATATACTATTTGATTTATTATACCAGTACGTTTTACCTTTGCAACCCCATATATATGTATTTGATAAAAAGTATATAAAGTTGTTAAAATAAGTTCATGAAAGTTATGACTTGGATATTATGATCAGTAATGAACTTCGGCAATATATCGCTGATCCCATTTGAAATATAGATAAACTTCCAAGCGAACGTGAACTATGTGATTATTCTCAATCCGTTTGACGCTCGATCGCTATGAAAATTTTAGAAGAAATGGAAATTATTTGTAATGTGCCTAATTAGTTATTTTGTGGTAAACAACGTATTACAAAAATGTTAATACTATTCGTCTAATATAGAAATAATTAAGATAATGCATCCACCACGAAACGAAGTAATGAAGTTTATTTGAGATTGGTGATAAATATTTATGTCGAGCAATTTACCACTTGGTACTAAGTTTGAAATTAGCGTTTACTGATTGCTGATCATGAGCCAATATGTATGGATTACTGCATCCTACAAATCAACACCCGAGTTAATAGTGTAATCTTATATTAAAAATTTATGATATTTTAGTGAAAATTTAACATTAAATTCTTTAGAACCACGCAAAATTCGTGTTATCAAGAGGCGAAAGTAGTATCGCGATGCATTAGAACTTTCTGGTAATGCACATGTAGCATTGTGTCCGATGCATCTGATAATCACAATCATGTTGCATTTACCAGCTATATGAAATATGAACGCTTTTCATTTGAATTATTTTAGGTGATATTTATGAACTACCAAATTCCTTTGTATATCAATTAAAATTTAATCATCCAACGTATTAAAGATGGCGAATATTTACCAGGAGAAAAAATACCTAGTAGACGTGATGTCTTCCCTCTATCATATTAACATAGTTAAACATCTATCAATGCTTTAATTGACGAGGATATTTATTTCGAATAAAACAATGGTACTTTTGTTAAAAAAATTACAAATAAATTTTATATTTAAATGATCATTCTACGGGTAAAGTATCGGCCTGAACTTTTATAAATAAACATGGCTTAACACTAAAACACTATCTTAGAGGGTATAAGAAGATAAACTTATATTGAAAAGAAACTTAATTTAGAGCAGTGAACAATATATGCATTACATCGTTTACGTAAATTGATAATGAAAGTATTGCTCTTGAATATATTATCTTCCCTTCAAATATTTTGATGATATCCAGTCGATTTTCAAAAGCCTCCTCTATGACTACATGAAACAAAGGAACATTTCCAATTTCATTTGAGCAAAAACTAACTATTCGAAAGCCTTCCACCCAATCACAAGGTATGGATATATCTTCTGATAGTTACATCTATAACCTTGAATATATTGGTCATGATACAAGTGAAATGTTGTTGAATTTACAACATCCTATATGCCATAGCTACGATAAAGCAGTATGGATTCAAACTTTAAATCAAATAATCTATTTATTTTTATATGCTATATTCAAGTCAACATATCACTTTAACAAATTCTCTGTAACATATTTATATGCTTTTTAGCTTTTGCAGATGTCTATTAACAACTATATCTTAAATCAGATCAAATTTTTGTGCTAATCAGCGAATAAACATGTGACTATATTATTCTTGACAATAATTCATGCTGTGAAAAGGTTATATTCCTTCTTCATTAGAAAAATCTAGTTTATGACCTTCTGGCAAAAACATTTTGCCTGGTTTCTTTGATGCACACATTCGTTGCTACGTTGGTCTTTTGCAGTACATCGGTATCGATGCTCAAATGCACGGAAAAAGGTAACCCGAGTGAGTTCTACATGCTGACTCTCTATGGGAGATCACATCTTTGGGCATGGGATATCTGATCGTTGCTCAACCCCCAAGCCCTGAAGAATTAGAAGGATTATTCCCATTGTCGTATTGTCCTGTACACACTACAAGCGGTAGACATTTTTGTGGCTCAAATGCAGCGCTGATCCAATCACTATGGTGGTTAACTGCAGATTGTAATGAGTATTCAGGTCATGAGACAGAAATACTTAAGATAAAGAATTTTATTAAAACCTATATTCCATATAACATATGCTATACTAAAGTGCAAAACAGTGTACTGCTGAAATAAAAGACTGGGTAAATCATTCAGTGGCTCCAAAATGTCTGTCTGAAGCTTAGCGAATCTGAGGAAGATTTGAGTCTGCGTGTGCGTTTATATCGCCCAGCAGTGAGGCGCGAGTGCCCTGACTTTGGATATGCAAAGAAAGAAGATGGTGGCCAATTACTAATTCTGAGTTTTATTCGGTTTTCAGGTCTAATCGTGTGACAGATGGTTTCTCTGGCTTCTCAGAAATGGTTTGCTAAAACAACCTTTGAGGTCAAAGAGTGCGTATAAACTGTGATATGTGGTGGGAGTTAGTTCAGGATGGATGCCCAGAGAGCCCGATAAAATTGGTGCTCGATTCTCACTAAACGTCTCAAGGTGATGGAGCAGTCGAAAAAGCCGTTAATATCTTTAATTTGTGCAAAAAGATAATAACGGAAAATTAGTGAATCGACATGCTATAACGGAAGCAAATTTAGTGATCAGTTGATTTAAAACGAATAGCAGACCTTGGTATTATTTGCGAATATTATCCACAAATTCAATCAATCACTGGTACGATGAAAAGTCGAATGATAAAAAACAGATTGGCTTAGAGCGTGGAAAAATTATTGGAATCATAAGATGAAAGACTATGGTGTTCCATATGCTGTGGTACTGACCTCCCTCGTTATTGATCATATACCGATCTATTTATATATGGGTCTATTCCCTGGTAAATCCTTCAATCACGAAAAATTAACCATACTGCAGAGGTGCTGAAGTTGGACATTTGGTGCATATAATTTCTACCGTGAAGATGATTTGGGATCAATTACAGTTGGAAACTTGCGGACTTTGCTGTTATCGATGGTGATATTTGCATACCAATCCAAAAGACTGTCGCTCATTAGATGTATACATGACGATAGTTAATGGTAAGTGTATATCAAAATAAAAGTAAAATCACACCTCATGCAGTGTGATTT